>PDYJ01002309.1_pt1 | contig 231307 bp, 190 predicted proteins | sample 1430841 | NCBI WGS metagenome assembly PDYJ01 (sample SAMN07237672, study PRJNA390542) | Gut metagenome, whole genome shotgun sequencing project. | isolation source: fecal pellets | host: Mus musculus | place: USA: New York, NY | collected 2016-10
ATTGAGTTCCTTCGGGTGATACGCCCACGGCAGAGGGTAGAGAAATTGGATTGCTGGCGCATCCGCTCCTTTGTGGTCTTTGTCAGGAACAGGTAGCACTTGTGCGCCAGATACGGACGCTCGTTGAAGTGACGCTCGAAGGAGCGGTCAAGAAAACTCAAATTATCTTTTTGCAACTCCGGCTTATAATTCTCCGACACGAACCAATCCTGCTTGTGCGCCACCGAATAATGCGGAAGCACTTTGATAGCCTTGCACCATGCTCCGTGCATGGCTTCGTATTCCTGCGATGTTACGGTGAACAGTTCCGGGAGGCTAACCTCGAAGGCAACTGTAATGTCGGCATCTTTCGATATGATGCAGCCGTGTTCCACGGCAAGGAGCGGCAGCTTCGATTCCAGTGTTGTGGCTTTAAGTGTATTTCTCATTGTCAATGTCTGATTAAGCGTTTAAGCCGTAGGCGGTTGATGATATACCGGGGACGATATTTCACCGATGTGATCTTCATCAGACCGTATTGACCGTATTTCCCATTCAGGTGGAAAGTGTACCACACCAGAATTGAGGCACTCGCGGCACCAAACCCGATGCAGAACCATTGCGGGGCACCGCACATATAAAGGATTACGAACAATACGAAGTCAATGATGAGACCTCCGGCGAAGATGAAAAGATATTGCGCTTTCAACCCCTTGTATTCCACTGTCCGGCCGATACCCTTATTGATGGAATACGAAGCCATTTAGAGGAAGAAAGAGCGGAGAATGGTAGCGGCGACGATAAGGAAAATACAGGCACCGAACCACGAGGCGGCTGTTTTACTTGTATCGGGATCGCCTGACGAGAACTTGCCATAGACCTTGACACCGCCGATGAGACCCACCATAGCACCGATGGCGTAAATGAGTTTGGTGCCGGGGTCAAAATATCCACTTATCATGCTTGTAGCCTGATTGATACCTGACATTCCGTCACCTGCGGCCCACATCTGGACAGCGGCGGTGAGCAGGAGCATTGCCGCCATAGGACGGCGCATGTGTGGAGCGTTCATCCACGCAACAACACGGTTATACATCTTATTGAGGAATTTCTTCATACGCATTTCAGATTCGTTAATAATCAAGTTAAGATATTGAGATTGATCCGGTCAATGTCAACAGTGTCGATGGTCTTGGAATAGACCACTTTCTTCTTGGCGATGACCTCTTTGGTAAGCGGCTCATCCTCGTCGCCGTAGATAATCGAGAGGATACGCGTGCGCACTTTCGGATCAAGCGACAGCCGTTCTTCGATGACGGTTCCCTGAATCTCTTTGAGCGTCTCCTTGGCGGCCGCTGCTTCTTCGGGAGTGTGGGGCTCATCCTTTGCCACACGTACCGCACTTTCAAGTGCCTTGAAGTCCTGCCCGCCTGTCTGACGTTCCGTGATTTCAGGGGCGTCGCCGAATGACTCGCCCACAGTATGGTGGGTGAAAACCTCGTCGAGTCTCTCCTGTGGAATAGTCTTCTCCTGTTCAGGCTGTGCCGGCTCTTCAGGCGGAAGACCTACATCTTCCGGACTGGTCAGCTCTGTTCTTATCCTTGTCACTATTTCATCCACTTTCTCGTCAACTCTGGAATTGACTTTTGCATCAATCAGGGCGTTGAGCCTGTCATGTCATAGTGACTGCGACCCACGAGGGAATCGTCGTCTGGTCCCGATGATGCCGGAGAAGGTGTTTCTTCGGAATTTGTGGCCGGAGCTGGCGGATGTTTTTCCGCCGTCTCTTCAGCACTTTTCCCGATGAGATAGATGTTGCTTGCCAGCAACGCCACAATCAGCAATACTTCCATTCAGAACAGAGGCCGGGTATTGGTGAAATAGATTAGCGTTGATTGACTCGCGGTGTCGCTCCACGTGTTCGCGCACTATCTCGGTGACATAGTTCCCGACCGAAGCCCGGTTCTTGCCGACCGCTGCAACCATACGGTTGAGCAGGTCGAACATTTCGTCGGAGATATAGACACGACAGTTGGAGTTGATGCGGTTTTTCGACAGGAACCGCTCCTGATATTTCTTCGCTGCCGCCAGCGATGGCGACTGCCGGTCGAGAGCGTCAGACAGTGCGCCTGACACGGCTCCCGACACCTTTTCCATAAATGGAGTAGAAGGGGGATTATTCATTACGATAGAAATTTCTAATAAATCGTTGATAATTGCCTCGTTCGCTTGAAATGGTCGGCGAGGACATTGTTGATATAAGTCGATACACTACAGCCCCATGTGCCGTTGGCGTCTTCCAGTCTCTTGATGACCTTCACGAAATCGGGGTGGATACCACCTGCGGAAAGCGTTTGTTCGGACTCTTGTATTTCAGGAATCAATATATTTCTCTTTGAATCCGATGACCGTTTCTGTCGGACTATCCTTGCTTTGTTTTGCATTTCTATTTCGTAGTTTCTTATCCTCGGAGACTGTCTGGGACTTCGTAATGTCGGAATCTTCGGATTTGCCGGTTTCGGAGGGGGTGGGCGGATATTCTTTGGCTCGAAAGTTTTCGACAAAAACCTTCGGCATCGAAATCATTGTCATATCGTTTTGCCATAAGCCTTGTCAGAGCTTGATTATACCCAGAATCTCGTCAGCCAGTTCCACAAGACGGCTTCCTTTCAGGAGATTTTTGTCCGGTGGCAGAAGCGTCGAGCGAAATACTGCGCGGGCCGCATCTTTCGAGCCCTCCCTCCGATATTTCTTTGCATCCGGAAGCCTCGTTTTGAGTGTCTGCAACATCTGCTCTTCAAATACTTCCTCGTATCGCTCGTAGAGGTCTGTCTTCTCGCGTGCATCCACAAGATTCCAAAGCATATACATGTCCTTGACCGAACAGCCTGAAACTGTCATGATCTCGTCGCGCACTTTCATGGCGAATGCAAGCGAACTTTCGAGGATGAGCTTGTCGGCGGCCACGGGGCAGAAGATGTAGTCCATCAGGGATACTGTCTTGGCGACACCGGGGTTATTGATCGTACCGGGGAGGTCGAACAGCACGATGTCATAATCCTCTTTGCCGGACTCGATTATCGCCCGTGCTCTGTCAAGCGCGTCTTCAGGTTTTGTAATCAGTATGGGATAAGGGTCTCTCTGTATGCGTTCGCGCTGCTCCATAAAGTTCTTCTTGAACGCGGAGTTGATTCTTAGAATCTCCACATCGCGGTCCCGCATTTCCTTGATGCTGTACTGGGGATAGTCGCAGTCCACAACGAGGACTTTCAGCCCCCGGACATAGTAGAGGTAACTCGCCATCAGCACAGTCAGGGTTGTCTTGCCGGCCCCTCCCTTCTGGGTGGAGAAGGCAATAAAAACAGGTTCTTTCATCGCTTTTGTAAGGGGTTAAACATAGGGTTGATACTCACGGGAACTTTTTGTCCTTACACACCACAGCCTGACCGGTCTTATCGTCAAAACCGGGATATGTATGGGCAAAAGTTTTGGACGGGGGTCTTGCGACAGCCTTAGGGTTGGACGGCTACGTCGCTACAGACAGACATCAGTCTGTGTGAAATGATGATACGGTGTCATGGCATTCATGCCGGCATCGAAGCGTCAGTCAGGCATAGCGGCAATCCGAACAAACATAAACCTGATTGCTTTAGCGGACATTCACGGGGATGCTATGGCAGAAAGAAGACATTACAGTCATCAGAGTGAATGGACAATCTTAAAAATGGCAGTCCTTGTATAAGGTCTTTCAAATGTCAGTCGAAACTATCAGGCATCAGTTCCTTTAGACATTAACTTGAACGAGCGGATGCTTTGGCAGACATCAGAAATCACTTGCGTAATTATGCCTGTATTTCAGATTGTCAATTCGTGTGTGTGAATATCAGCTATGACAGACGTGCGGTCGAGCATTCCTATAGACATTAACTTGAATGTGACGGCAGACGTGTTGGCTGATGTCCACGTTGCAAAGTTACTATATATCTGTACGTCAGGCACAATTTCAGGGATATGCTGTACTCGGTCGCCTCGCGTTGCCTCAAAGTGACGCGATTTTGAATAACACCTTTTTGCATGATTTTCGGATCAGGGAGGAACTGGCTGGGGCATTTGTGGCTCTTGATTCGGTTATCACGCGCTTCTCGGCGACACCCGGAACCCCGGTTTTTGGTCATGTCAGATATTTTTTGTAACTTTAATAAGGCAATCGCACGCGCCCAAGGAAGGGCGCAGCCACCGGAACCGCGCTTTTTCGATGGATTCCATGCTCAAAGAGGTATGACCGGCACCTCTTGGCTATCAAATCCTGTTATTTTCATTAAATTCGTTGATACACAAGCATCCACATGGATGAGCAAGGTATGTTGCGGGGCACTCGAAATAAATTCGGTGCCTCACAACCCTTGCTCTCCGAGGGTGTGGTTCTCCGCCAAAGTTGGAGAACCTTTCAACGCCTGCGGCGGCTCCGGCACGGCAATCCGCGATGCCTTTTCACTATAATATGAGTAAAAACTCCAGTCACGGAGGGCGGCGACCTAAGGTTGACCCCTCCGTGAACCGCTACGTCGTGCGGTTCAACGCCGAGGAAAATGCCCGATTTCTCGCCATGTTCGAGCAATCGGAGGCCGACAACAAGGCGGCTTTCATCAAGCATTTCCTCTTTCAGAAGCCTTTCAAGGTCTTCTACGTTGATGAGAACACCCGTATTTTCATTGACAGACTTTCCGGTTTCAATGCCCTCTATCGTACAATCGGTGTGTCTTACGACAATCTTGTCGCCACGCTCAATCAGAATTTCACCGAGAAGAAAGCGTCTGCGGCACTCGAAGAAATCAGAAAACTGATGATTCGGCTCATCTCCGTCAGTCAGGACATCGCGGCTCTGGCTCAAAAATTCGATGAGGAATGGTTGCAAAAATCTCGTTAGGCAACTCGCTTTACGGAGCCATCTGCTACAACGGGAGAAGATCAAAAAGGAGAAAGGACGGTTGCTCGACACCAACAAAATCTACAATGACGGAACTGGCTCTGTTGACATCAAACGCGCCTTCGCCGACTTCATGCAGTGGATGCCATCAACGACAAAGACAGAGCGGCCGATGGTTCATATCTCCCTCAATCCTCATCCCGATGATGTCCTTACCGATGCGCAGCTGACGGCAATCGCCCGCGAGTATATGGAAAAGATGGGATTCGGTGACCAGCCATATATGGTCTATAAACACACCGACATCAACCGACACCACATGCACATCGTGGCTCTGAGAATAAGGACTGACGGCAGTTGTATATCCGACAAGAACAACTTCTACCGCAGCAAGGAGATAACCCGTGAACTTGAACGCAAGTATGGATTGAGAACTGCCGAGCGCGAGAAGGTCACGCCTGATACTCCATTGCTGAAGATAGACCCGTCTGGTGACCTGAAGAAACAGGTTGCCTCAGCGGTGAAGATTATCGGAATGCGTTATCGGTTCCAGACCATCGGTGAATATAATGCCGTGCTTGGCCTGTTCAATATCAGATGTGAGCTGACCGACGGCAGGGTCAACGGGCGTGAGTATCACGGGCTGGTATATTTTGCCCTTGGTGATGCCGGCAAACCTATAGCGGCTCCGTTCAAGGCGTCACGTCTCGGCAAGTTCGCCGGACGGGAGGCTATCGACGGCAAGTATGAGAAAGCGAAAGAGAAAATCAATATCACTCAGACAAAAGAGAAAGTTGCCGACGCGCTTGCCCATTGCTCCGGCAAAGATGACTTCATTTCTAAATTAAAGGAGAAGAATATTGATGTCGTTTTCAGGTACACTGATGAAGGCAGAATCTATGGCGTGACATTCATAGACCACGAGACATTCAATGTCCTCAACGGATCACGTTTAGGCAAGGCATTCTCTGCCAACGCGCTTGAAGCCAAATTCAATCCGTCGCAAGAGCCGGGTTCCCGTCAGGAGCATACCGTTCCTGTTTCTCAACCGTCGGAACCGACAGTCCAAGAGCCAAAACAAGAACTGGGGCAAGAGTCTGAGGGCAATACCGGGTCTGACAGCAGAACACAGCAACAGACTCCTCCGGCAGCAAGTCAGAAGAGTCTGTTTGAAGATTTCGATGATAACTCAATAACCGGACTTGACCTGTTCCAACAGGGGCAGTCGTACAATCCGGATGAAGAGGCGTTCATTCGCCGCATGAAGCGTCAGCACCGTCGCGGACGCAAACATTAACACCTTAAAAATATGAGTCAGCAAGAAGATGACCTTCGGTCATTGGCCAAGATAATGGATTTTCTTCGGGCCATCAGCATTGTGCTGGTGGTGACCAATCTCTACTTTTTCACGCGTGTGGAGACCGTTGACATCAATGAGTTCTACATGGTGGCCGATAAAATCCTTAATAATTTCAACAGTGAGTGTGGACTTTTCGCCAATACGTTCAACTCAAAACTGTTCGCAATGCTTTTGCTTGCCCTTTCGTGCTTCGGCACTAAAGGGGTCAAGGACGAGGCAATAACGTGGCGCCATATAATTATTGTGGGAGCCGTGGGAATCGTGGTGTTTCTGTTCAATTCATGGCTTCTGCCTATCGGCTATCGCTATATCTACATCATAACCACCATACTCGGATATATTGGTATGTTGATGTCAGGTATATGGATAAGCCGAATGTTGAAGAACAACATGATGGACGACCGCTTCAACGATGAGAACGAATCGTTCATGCAGGAGACACGTCTGTTGAAAAATCCCTATTCCATAAATATCCCCACAAGGTTCTACTATGAAAAGAAGTGGCACTCGGGATGGATAAATGTGGTGAATCCCTTCCGCGCCTCGATTGTGCTCGGCACCCCGGTTCTGGCAAGTCGTTTGCAGTGGTCAACAACTTCCTTAAACAGCAGATTGATAAGGGTTTTGCGCTGTATTGCTATGGTGCGCCAGTCAAGGTAGTGTCTTAATAGTCCCTTTGGCAAGGATTAGGCAAGTGTTCTTTGAAAATGACCTATCATCACCGACTTATCTGTCCAACGAAAGACGGCAGGGAGTGTAGCACGTCGGTACAACTATAAGTCAGTTAGTTACCAAACTGCGACTGAATAGCGATGATAAGACAAGTATGAGGGTAAAGCCCGAATTGGTTGAATGATAATCTAAGTGGTCCGTGTAGTAGGCTATGACGTAAGGTAACTATGGAAACAACCACAAGAAGTTTCTAATCGTCATACTGCATCACTCTCTTTGCAGTCGTAGCGTAGGGAGAGCAGGAACTTGGTGCAGCGCAACTGTAATATACAGGAACAGGTGGAAGTCATACCCGACAACTTGTCAAGCCAATAGTTAAGGCACTATAAACTGGGATTGCCTAAACTGTCAGCATCCGCTGACAGCATGGTAACGGAGTCTCCGCAGTAGTCCGAGCGAGGGAAAGCCTCGTACATGGCGAAGGGAGACAGTGGAGATTTTTAATACAATTAATGAATGAAGTGTGAGACTTTATGAGAAATTCAACAAACGTATTAAACAGTCTATACAAACATTGCAAGGACTTGGATTACAAGTACGAGCGTCTGTATCGTATTCTTTACAACAAGGATATGTATGCTGTCGCGTACCAACGTATTGCCCCTAAGCAGGGTAATATGACGGCAGGCACTGACGGCAAAACCATTGACGGAATGAGCATCGAGCGCATTGACAGACTGATAGAGTCATTGAAAGATGAAAGCTATCAGCCAAAACCGTCAAGGAGGGAATATATTCCCAAGAAAAACGGTAAAATGCGTCCACTCGGCATACCATCTATAGAGGACAAACTGTTGCAGGAAGTGGTGAGGATGATTCTTGAGGCAATCTACGAGGGACAGTTTTCTGATTGTTCCCACGGCTTCAGACCTCAAAGAAGTTGCCATACCGCAATGGAACAGATTTCAAAGTCTTTCTGTGGAGCCAAATGGTATATCGAGGGCGATATTAAAGGATTTTTTGACAACATTAATCACGATGTCATGATTAAAATCCTTGAAAAACGCATTGGCGACTGCCGTTTCATCCGATTAATCCGTAAGTTTCTCAACGCAGGTTACATTGAGGATTGGCAATACTTCAAATCTTATGACGGAACACCGCAGGGTGGAATCATAAGCCCGATACTTGCCAACATATATCTTGACCAGCTTGACAAATATATGGAGGAGTATGCCTCAAAATTCGACAAAGGTGTACGCAAGGAGGTGAGCAAACTATACAGACACTACCAACGTAAGAAAGGACGTGCAAAAGTAGCTCTTAAGAAAACCACGACCGCAGAGGAACGAAACGAGGCTCTTCGCCTCGTCAAGATGTATGACAGTCTCATGATGGTGACTCCTGCGAAAAACGAGGGAGACACCAATTACAAACGATTGAAATACGTTAGATACGCAGATGATTTCCTATGTGGCGTGATAGGCTCTCGTGAGGATGCAATCAAGATTAAAGCGGACATAAAAGAATACCTTGAATCCAAATTAAGATTGGAATTATCCGAAGAGAAGACCCTTGTCACCTACTCAAATAATCCTGCGAAGTTTCTCGGCTTTGAAATCCGAAACAGAAAATGTGCGGAAACACGCAGAGACACACTCGGTAGAAAGAAAAGGTCTCGGAATAAAACGGTTGAGATTCGTATCCCTAAAGATACGGTCAAGAAAAAGCTTCTCGATTATGACGTTGTGGAAATAAAGAAACACAACGGTAAAGAAATCTGGAAGCCGAAAGCAAGACCCGAACTCAACTTTAACGATGACCTTGAAATTCTTCAAAGATACAATTCTGAAATAAGGGGTTTCTACAACTATTTCGGAATTGGTGTCAACTGCGCTAAGCAGATGAACAATTTCGGATACATTATGGAATACAGCATGTATAAGACTTTTGCCGCAAAATATCGTAGCAAGGTTACAAAGATATGTCGCAAATACAAGAAAGACGGCATTTTCACCGTGAGCTACCAAGGCAAGAAAGGAAATACTATCGAAGCTAAATTCTATAATGGTGGCTTCAAAAGGCTAAAGCCATCAAAGGACAGTAGAATTTCAACTCTGCCGAACTTCATAATGCACACAAGCACCACAAGCCTGATGGACAGGCTTAAAGCACAAAAGTGTGAATTATGCGGGGCAACCGACAGACTCGAAATGCATCATGTAAGAAAACTCAAAGGACTCAAAGGAAAAGAGCCTTGGGAAAGAATGATGATTGCACGTAGAAGAAAAACGATTGCACTGTGCAGTAGTTGTCATAAGAAAGTTCACAATGGCAAGGCATAGACTGAATATCAAAACGGAGAGCCGGATACGCTGGAAGGTGTACGTCCGGTTCGGAGGCGAGTATTTGGAAACCGGTCATGATTATATGACACGGCGCCGGGTGCTTAGCCTACATTTCAAATTTCCGGATCTCTCCACAATCGTGTATAATCATCTGAAGAAGAACAAGGACAAGTACCCGAAGGGGGTAAAGTTCTATGTAATCAATTTCGATGACCCTATGCGCAGCAACAGATGCAACCCGATACACCCGGATTTCATGACCGATATTGCCGACGCATACGAATCGGCATACACCATCCTCTTAAATTTGAATAAGACGTGGATTCAGAAGCAGGGTGATTTCTTTGTGGAGTCGCCTATTATCCTGTTGGCCGCTATTATTTGGTTTTTGAAAATTTACGAGGGTGGCAAGTATTGCACCTTCCCCCACGCGATCGAGTTTCTTAACCGCAACTATGAGGATATATTTCCGATACTCACATCATACCGTGAACTGGAGAATTATCTCTCGCCGTTTATGGACGCATGGAAAGGCGGGGCGCAGGACCAGCTCCAAGGTCAGATAGCATCGGCTAAAATCCCGCTGTCGCGTATGATTTCGCCACAACTCTACTGGGTAATGACAGGCAACGACTTCACCCTCGACATCAACAACCCGGAGCATCCGAAGATACTGTGTGTCGGAAACAATCCTGACCGTCAGAACATCTACGGTGCCGCCCTCGGTCTATACAATTCCCGTATTGTCAAGCTCATCAACAAGAAAAATATGCTCAAATCGGGTGTGGTCATAGACGAGCTACCGACGATATATTTCAAGGGCCTCGACAATCTCATCGCCACGGCGCGAAGCAATAAGGTTGCTGTCTGCCTCGGCTTTCAGGACTTCTCTCAGTTGAAACGTGATTATGGCGACAAGGAGGCGGCGGTTGTGATGAACACCGTCGGCAACATATTCTCCGGACAGGTTGTCGGTGAAACCGCCAAGACCCTCTCCGAGCGTTTCGGCAAGGTTCTCCAGAAACGTCAGTCCATATCAATCAACCGTCAGGACGTGAGCCACTCCATCAATACGCAGATGGACAGCCTTATTCCGGCAAGCAAGATTTCCACGCTTACGCAGGGAATGTTCGTCGGAGCGGTGAGCGACAACTTCGACGAGCGTATCGACCAGAAGATATTCCATGCCGAGATTGTGGTGGACACAAAAGCGGTAGCGAGGGAAGAGAAGGCTTACAAGCCTATCCCCATTCTGACTGACATTCCTACAAAGGAGGCTATGGAGATAGCGATACAGGACAATTACGACCAAGTGAAGCAGGACGTGAGAGAGATTGTACTTAGAGAGAAGGTACGTCTGGCACAGGAAGCTAACAGCGACTGATCCTTATCATATCCGCAGTTGTACGGCAAATCCGTATGGCTGCGGATTTTTCATGCCCTTCTGCCGAGGTACCTGCGTTGAAGTTCCTTCTCGGTGTCTTCGAGCAACTGCCGAAGTGCCTTGCAACGACCGGGCATGTCATCATCCTTAGGATGCTTCTCTTCAATCTTTTTCAGGGCTTTATAGTATTCGGTCAGACTCTTCTTGACACCGAAGACACGGAATATAGTCCTGATAAACTCGGCATCGGTTTCAGCGGATATTTTCCCCGAAATCAGGAGCGCGAGAACAAGCTCTACCAATTCTGTAAATTTACCCTCCCACTGGATAGACGATACTTCTTCAACGGCAATGCTGTCTTCTGAAACGGTTGCGGATACGATTGCAACTTCGCCGTCGTACATGGGGTTATTCTTCACCCATTCCCCAATTCGGTCAATATAACGCTTGATGAATTTGATTGCACGCTCTACAAAGCGGAGAAAATTCTCGTCAAGATGGGTGGAATCTTCAAGGATGATTGTCAGATGATCCTCGGCTACAATTAGTGCTGAATGTACCTCCGATTTGTTGTGGCTGCCGTGAAAAAGCATGACAACCGTCTTTGTGAATGTAGCGTATGTATCTTTGAGATTATCGAGTTCCCCGGTCTCCACGCCGATGAAAAACTCATGCTCAATCAGAATAAAGATATTGAGCGATTCGCTGTCAAGTGACTTGTTATTTCCGGTCATACCGATTGTCGTTTCGATATGACCTTCCGCGACTCCGTCGCAATTGCATTGAGTGGAATCTTTTACCATATAGGTCTGATACGTTTAATTTATATATACTGTTGATATAGAGTCATATTGAGTCGGCCAACTGCTCTTGCTGTCTTGAAGCACAAAGTCCTTGTAGGCTATGTGTAGGTTGTCGTTCTCTCCGTCGGTCAGCTTTCGGAAGAACTCTGTCTCGGTAAGTGAAATTAAATCCATTTATTGTATCTATTTTTTTACATTGTTTGAGTTGTGACATTAACATATATTTTTGAACTATTTTTGTTCGGTCTCTAATGGAATTTTTTGCTATGTTCCTAATTAACAGGATTGAGAGTTAAGTATTGTCATCTTTTCAGAAGTGCCAGTAAATCACAAATATATGTAAAATGATTTTACATATGTAAAGTTCCGACAGTAAAAACCGTTGGATTCGAACAATCAAAACATTACATTTGTTATGTATCATGTATTGCGTGAATTGATCACCGACAGAGTATGGTTTAACTAAACAGTTGCGATATTGCCTGATAAATGAAGAAGATTCTCATTTATGACCACGACCGCACCTTTTGCCTACGGTTGGCGGAATGGGTAGACAAAAATAAATTTGAAGTGAGGTATTTCGACGATCACAAGATTGCGAGAAGGATGATTGTTAACGGCCTTTTCGACATTATCGTCATTTATGTGTCTTGCCATCTTTGTGATGGTATGAGACTTGTAACGGACATATTGGAGCTTAGCCCTGCCACCCCTGTCCTATGCGCTCTTGATAAAGATGACAATGCACTTCTCATTAGTCTTATACGGAAAGGCGCAATAGATTATATCGACAAGCGCTTCATCAATCGCAAAGACTTTTGTATGCTTGTTTCGCGGATTGTCGCGGATAAAGAAAGCTGCGAGGAGTTGTACGAATATCAGGGAACACTATATAAGGCGTGCATCAGTAAGGCAAGATTGTTTGCACCATTAACTGCCCCTTTGACTATATACGGTGAGTCCGGTGTAGGAAAGAGTGTGATCGCAAGACGCATATTCAATGACAGCAGTAGATTCAACAAGGCTTTCGTCTCTGTAAAATGCTCTCTAATGGATGTGGCGTCGATTCCGGAACAATTGGTGGGTACAGGCAGCAGAAAGAGTCCGGGGTTATTTGAGCGGGCGTTCAACGGGACATTGTTTTTTGACGAAATTGGAGACATGCCATTGGCTGCGCAGGCAATATTGTCCCATGCCATCGAAGACGGTGTGTATTATCCTGTCGGTTTATCGAACCCTGTAAGATTCAACGCGCGGATAATAACCTCGTCTTCAAAAGATCTCTCCGCTATGATGAAATCCGGCATATTGCTCCGCGAGTTTTATGACATAATCCGGCAATATTCCCTCTATGTCCCTTCATTGAGGGAATGCCGGGATGAAATCGTATCGTTCGCCGAATTCTTTGTCTCACAACTTACTCGGAATAATCCTCAAATATCAGCGAAAGGATTCTCAGTATCAGCGAAAAGACATCTGACAAGCCACAAATGGGAAGGTAATATTCGCGAACTGCGCTGTTGCATCAACAATGCCGTATTTTCGTGCGACTCACCTCTGATAAAGGCACGGCATTTACACTTTGAACCTCCGTCCAGAACATGCCGTGAAAACAGTCAGGACAGGCAAGAGATAATAGAGGCAATGAAATTGGCCAAAAACAATAAAACCGTCGCCGCCTCAATATTGGGACTAACACGCCCGACCCTCTATTCGAGATTGAGAAAATATGGATTGTCCGAATGTAAGCCTGTTTAGGTTACAGACGTGATATAAGCCTCAATACTCTATATGTAAAACACATCGGAAAGCCGTACCTCTCAATATGACAATGCAGATTATCCGTGACATAAATGGATAGCGATAAGGCTACAATTTTCAAACGTTTAATAATCAATGGATAGACACAACATTTCAATATCATCTGCTTGAATATGAGATATGGATAATAATCGTTATTATAAAGGTAACAGGCAGTGTGATTCTTCAAGAAAATTTCCACATTTTCGCATTCACGACTGCCTGTCACCTACAATACTCTATGATTGTAATGCAATTACAAAGATAAGAAAAGATTTGTGCATTTGCCAAATCTTTTCTATTTTTTGTGGATTAAAAGCGTCTTCGTATGTATAAGAACAACAGAAGAGAACAGCTCTATAAAGCCGCATTCAGGCTCTTCTTGACCCGTCAATACGACTCGGTCAGCATCAGTGACATAGAAAAAGAAGCAAACATGACGAGGGGAGCTATAACATATTATGCCGGCAGTAAATTAAATCTGTTCCACGAAGTTGTTAAACATTACCTTGTTGACAAACAAGATTTAAAACATAAAATAACTTCTCCGTCGTTTGAGTCACTATTGGATTTCATCAACAAATATGTGGACGGATGCCAGCATACGATGACCGGTATTTGTAGCATTATGTCGGAGATGCCGGTGTGTAATGTCAGCAGATATTATATTTCGCTAATACTGGAAATAAGTTCGTATTTCCCGGATCTGCACGAGAGATACTTAGAAAATAGAAATAAGGAATTGGCGATATGGATAGCTCAGATTAGCAAAGCCATAGAAAATAATGAAATCAAGAATGACATTGATATAGTCAATACCGCAAAACATTTTATCTGTATTTTTTATGGTCAAGCATACCTTGACTCTCTTTCAATGGGGCTTAATACGGTTGAACTTCGCAACCAAATGATCAGTCTCTACAAATTACTGAAGCTCTAACGATTATCTTTTTATAGATATTAAGTATAATTGTTGTTGAAGGGTTGAAACAATACCGTAGATTATTTGTCTCGTTTATTAGTTTGTTGTGAAAGAATTACAGGATTTCATACCTTTCAAACCTGCATTTACGACTGCCGTCTGCGGTTTGGGTATCAATGCTCCTTTCGTTCATGTTTGCCCTCAAGAATGGCTGATTGAGTGCGGTTGAGTAACTTTTGTTTGGAGAATTTCAGATTATTCATTATCTTTGCGGTCGATTTCATAACGAGCATTATGTGACTATGGCCGACAATAAAGTCTATATAACAAAAACCTCATCGTTCTTTCCCAACAATCCTGTGGAGAACGATGAAATTGAGGCATATCTGGGCAGAATAGGAGACAAGAAGTCACGTGTAATGCCTATAATTCTGCGACAGAATGGTATAAAGAAAAGATACTATGCCATAGATAAAAACCAAAACATCACTCATTCCAATTCTGAACTTGCCAAAGAAGCCATTGACAAGCTCCTTCCCAACAGTGCAGATAAAAGGTCTATTCAGTTTTTGGCGTGTGGAACATCCACCCCTGACCAAATGTTGCCTTCTCAAGCCTCTATGATACATGGCGCAGCATTTGAGCAACCAATGGAGATAATATCGTGTGCAGGTGTTTGTTTGAGTGGAATACAAGCATTTAAGGCAGCGTTTATGTCTGTAAAATGCGGTAATACACAAAACGCAATAAGCACTACATCAGAATTGCCATCACCTGCTTTGTTGTCGAAATTCTTTGAAGAAGAATACGCTCACATTGCAAAAATAACTGAAAGACCATATATTGCTTTCGAGAAAGATTTCCTGAGATTTATGATTTCTGATGGAGCCGCTGCGGTACTTCTGGAAAATCAACCCAGTGGTGAAATCAATCTTGAAGTGGAATGGGTAGAAGTCATTTCCTATGCAAACAGACTTCCTGCGTGCATGTACCAATGGTGTGAAAAAACACCGGACGGAAATCTGAAAAGTTGGAAGGAATTCAGCGCAGATGACATCTCCAACAAGTCCATCTGGTGCATTAAGCAGGATGTGAAATTATTGAACGAGCATATAATGCGGCTATTCGCCGAAGCTACCCAACATGCTCTTCTGAAGAACAAAGCAGATGAAAATCGTATTAGATACGTAATTCCGCATATTTCTTCAATGTACTTTTACAACATTCTTGACGAGGAACTAAAGAAGAAAGGCGTTAGTCTTCCAACAAGCAAGTGGTATACGAATCTTACATGGGTTGGCAATGTCGGTTCTGTTGCTCCTTTTGCTGCCTTGGATGAACTGATTAGAACAAAACCTCTCGAAAAAGGAGATCAGATATTGCTTTTGGTTCCTGAAAGCGGGAGATTTTCATATGGGATAGCATTATTGACTTGTAGATAACGTTCATTCGGTAAATTTTTACTATCTTTGCAGAAAATAAATTTGTAAAATAGAGGAGTCATTAGTCCATCTTTCTGTGCGAAAATGTGGAAGTTTTTGAAGAAGAAAGAGGATGGATATGATTGCTCACTCCGTATATAGGTGCGGGGGAGCTGTGTCATTTCTTCAACCACTTCCACAGGTTTCGCATATGGCGCGTTCTCCCGCACTTTTGTTATGAAGATGGGCAAATTAAAAACGGAACAAAATCGACTGGAAATCCTTCGTAACTGCTACCGTCTGATGGCAACCGGAACATGGGATGCCATATCCGTTTCTATGCTGGAGAAAAACATAAGCCAGACAAGAGGGGCTATCTTCTATTTCAATAAGAACAAGGAAGATTTGTTTATCAATATGATTGATGAGCTGTTTCTTCCGGTATTCAAATTAAGTCAAGCCGATAAAAAACATCTTCGTACTTGTTCTACCCAGACATTTTTTGCAATATATAAAACCCCTTTTGAGCGGGTTTATTTAGACCTCAAAACCAATTATAATCTCGATGATCCATCAAGAGGTCTGTTCAATATTCTTATTCAGGCTCAAAATCATTATAAGGGATTTTGTCAGATAATTGGCAATGAGATTAAACGCGAGATAGCAGAAATAAGCGAAATTATAAAGGGGAATAATGCAATTCACATAGATTTAGGCAAAGTATATGCTCAATCTGCGGGCGTAATATTCCTTGAATCACTATATTAAACAACAAAACCATACTCAAAACAAATATGCCTTTTTTCTGTTTTGGAAATGTTAAACATCCCATAACATTGTTCTTTCTTGATTGGTTGATTCTATGAGCGAAATAACCGATGTTGTGAATTATACCAAATAGATATGTTTCGAAGGTATATTAAAAACATAGGAATAATTTTTGTGAATTTAATTTCAAGGGGCGAATTTTGATGTACAAAATTATAATTCTACCCGCATATAGATTTTCCAATTTTAATTCACCTAAAAGATTTTGTCATAGTTTAATTTTCTGAACGTCACGCTTAACGACAAACATTTATATTATGAGGCTGGAATCAGTTTTAGTAAAAACCTGATTCCAGCCTCAATTCTAAGAGAATTTTATTGAACTCTGTTTATCTATCAATCCTATCTCACCAAACACTCATATGAGAATTTCGTGATGACCTAATTATGGCTTCGATACTGTACATTAAACGAGTTTTCAATCACACTAAAAAGGTCCTCGTAATTTTGAGGAAGGACATTGAGTATGCCAATTTCAAAATTATCTTTTCTGTAAAAACGATTTAAACGCTTAGTGTTTTTATTTAGATTAATGTGATTGCTAAGTTTATTTAATCGAGAATTGTCCGACTCTTCCAAATAAACTTTAAGATGACTAATAAGTTCACTATAATCCGAAAACTTATTTGGTTCATATATGATATAAATGTACTGATAATCTTTGAGTTCTACAACAGTTATCCCCATATCATAATCCACCCTTTTTACCATTTTTTTAGGCAAATTGAAAGAATATGATGGTATGGTATTAATTGTATCACCAGAACTTGGATTGGCATAGGCATATCCTAATACTTTTATGAGAGAGTAATCATCTCCCCCATTCGTGTTGGGGGAGATAATTGCTTTACAAGAAATCAGGGTGCATACACCAATTAACATAATTGCTAATTTAATAGCTATTTTGTCTTTGGTTTCCATTTATGAATCTTATCTACAGCTCTCTCAAATGATGAGAATTTGTAATTGTCAGAGTTCAATGCCCCAGTCCTGTTATAGAATCGTATTCGTTTTTCAACGGTTACATTTGGTGAACCACCAATTGTATTATGATTATTAGGAAGCTGAACCATCTTATAACCTAATACTACATTAGGACTATCTCCAACAGTATTATCTATGTCAGTTTGAGAGGGTAAATTATTGTATAATAACTTGCTATCACCTTCATGGAAGATTAACTGCGGGTGAGAATGCACATCATAGGAAACCCTGTCTCCAACGTTGACAAGAGCGTCAATTGCATCTTTCCAGTGAGCATCGTTAACAACATCGCCCTCTCCCTCAACAATTGGGGAAATCGTGCCGTTTTTTCCAACCCGGAAACCATGTTCATTGCCGGTTTTCTCGGTTAGATCATATGTTTCTTTCATGGTCTTTACAACTTCTCTTGATGGAACAGCCATACATTTGCCTTCGCTGACTGCGAGTGCAGCTTTATCCTTATCCTTCTTCGTTATAAAAACCATTACCCTGACATCTTTTTGATCATCTATGGTTTGAATATATGCTCCATTTTCGTTAAAATAGTCAGTTAATCCTAATGGGTCAACACGATTTATCGGATTGTTATGACAAAAAGTATAACTGGATATATCGGGCGAAATTTCTTCCATTGGATCCGTTGACATCCACAGACTGAGACGTGGATCATAGTAACGAGCACCGTAGTAGTACATACCTGTTTCCTCATCGAATTCCTTCGCGTTGAAGAGATAAGGCGTGTTCCATACGTTGTTTCGCTCCTCGATGAAGACCTCTCCGAAGGGGACATACTCTATGTGCTGAACCACTTCACCGTCAAGGTTGGTGATGAAGCTGGAGCTGCCGAGGTGGTCGGAATGATAGAAGAACTGCAAGTTCTCGTAGTTGTCGGGGTCTTTGAACGACCGCGAAACCGCGCGGGTCTGAGACTTCCGTGCCTCTGCCACCGCCGCCTCCATAGAGCCGTCGTTGCAGCAGAACCCTTCACCATCGGCATAGTTGTCATTGTCAGTACCGTTGTAGGGAACATCGAAGAACTTGTAGTTGTCCTTGATTACCTGTTGCTGGGCTGCATACTTCGACTTGTAATCAACCGAAAGACCGTCAGTGTTAGCTCCGGCATACTCTATACGACGCGGGTCTGAGCCGTAGGAGGCGAAATCGCCGACCTTCGACACGATGCGTTGGCTACCGGCGTAGATATGCTTGGTGTAGCGACCTCCCTGATTTGCCACGAGATACGGGCTTACATAGAGGGAGAATTTAGCGGTGTTGGTCGAGCCACCGGAAAATACACCGTTGACATATACCTGATCGCTTTCTCCGGAAGTCTTGACAGTGCGCTCTCCGTCGGCATCGTACCAGTAGTTGGACACGAAGCCGTTGTCGTCAACTGCAAGCAGACGATTCTCTTCATCCCAGATGAGCTTGCGCTCTCCGACACTGTTGTCCCTATGTCCGTCAGTCATAACCCGGTTGGTGTTTACATAGACAAGATTTCCGTTCTTGTCGTAGGTGTAAACGTGGCCGTTCTCGACATTGTTGTCGCTGGGAGTCTCCTCAGTACGGTAATTAACATCCTTTACACTTTCGAGCTGGAATTTCTTCCCTTCTTCCGAGCCGTAGGTATAAGTGAGGTCATAACCGACATTGAGAGTGCCGTTGAACTGCACGTTGTCCTGTGTCAGATGCTGGCTCTTTGACTTGATGCGGTGCATATTGTCATAGCCCATAGCGAGGGTGTAGGTTGCGGACTTGTTGTCTGCTCCCATGTATGTACCCGTCGCAGTGGCGAGACGATACAGACCGTCATAAGTGTAGGTGTGCGACATCTGGCCGCCGGCATTGCCGTTGGCTGGGAGCGATGCGTTGTTGGCTACCGAAAGGACATTGCTGACCGCATCAAACGTATAGGCGTTGTCCTTAATGGATGTGCCTCCGCTATTGACCGCAAGATTGCTAAGGCGGCGACGGTTGTCGTAGGTGTAGAATGTCTCCGCACCGTTGCAATACTTCAGATAGCTGCGCTGCTCGAACTTGTCGTAGCCTAACTTGGTGATGTAGTCGTAACCGTAGGATTTCTCACCGCGTACCTTTTCAAGAAGACCTCCGAGGTTGTAGGAGTAAGTAACCTTCTCCTCGTCGGGATATATCATTTCGATGAGTCGGTTGTGGCTGTCATAACTCCACTGGGTTACATAGGTTGCAATCGCCTGATTGGGCACGATGAGAGTGCGGCGTGTCTTGGTGACCTCGCCCATCTTGCCGTAGAAGTATTCTATCGCGCCTGTACCATCCTCGCGCATCATCAGACGACCGATGCGGTTGTAGGAGGCGTTGCGGCCGCCATAGTAATACTTGACATTGTTTTCGGGGTGGTCGGGATAGCTGATACCTGTCAGACGGTGGTAGTCGTAGGTGTAGGTTATCATCTTTCCTTCCTCCGCCATGTTCGCTGTCTGCTTGGTCAGGACATTGCCAAGCGGGTCATAGGTGAACGACGTGATACCGCTTGCCGGGTGGTTGACCTCCGTGCGGCGGTCGCCCATGTCGTAAACCGACGTGGTGACATTATCATCAGCGTCAGTAACCTTGACGAGACGCTGGATGCCGTCATATTCAAACGTTGTTACAATATCACCGTCAGGACCGCTGAGCTGAACGGACTTGACCGTTTTGCCGCTACCGTTGGTATGTGTTGCCTGCTTGTTGCCGAGCGCGTCGGTAACTGTCGTTACAAGAGCATTGGAACTATTGTCAAGAGAATATTCGGTAGTTGTCTCCGAATCATCGGGAAGTTTCACGCTCAACGCACGGTCGAGAACGTCATAAACAGTCCTTGTGGGGCTGACATTATCAAACGTGGTGCTGAACGATGTCTTGCCGCCCATACCCTCGGTTGTCGGGTAGTAAGCCTCAGCGACACGACCGAAAGCGTCATAGACATTGCGTCCGCTGACAATCATGACATTCTGGTCTGATGCGCCCGAACCCTTGGATGCTGTCGTGACAACGCCGTCTTTCTTCACCTGTACCGGTCTGCCGAAACCGTCAACGAATGTAACTGTTTCAAGGTCGTCTCTAGGGTGTTGGATGTCGAAATGCTTGGTGACAGCGTATGCCGGAGCGGATATGCCGGACTCGCCGAACTCTGCCTTGGGCTTGTACTCAAACGCGATGATGTAGTCAACGCCTGTCGCCAGCTCGTTGGGTCCGCGAACCTTGGTTACACGACCCATGTTGTCAATTTCAGTCTCGTAGTAGAAATTGTTGAGGTCGCGACGTTCAAGGGCGATGCCATAGCGGTAATCGAAATTACCGGCCTCACTGCGGTAGCCCCATGCGTCGTCTATGCGCTCGACATACATATTCATCTCAGGCTCGTAGCGATACTTGTACCACATACGCTGACCAGTTCCGTTTGCCGGGAGGGTCTTCTGGGTGATGTTGCCGTAGCGGTCATACTTATAGTCGGTGACTGCAACGCCCGAACCGAGCTGCTGCAACACCTGTGTCAGATGATTGGGATACTTGGTGTCGTAAGTTGCCGACACGTTGTGATACATCGAGCCATCACCGCCCACAACCGTCACATTGGTGGGGAGACCGAAAATGTGCTTGCTGTCGTTGGATGTGTACTGGATGTTGGTTGCGTAGTCATAACCACCTGCACCGTTGCTGCCGAGGTTGCCCTTGTCACTGTAACGGTAGGATTTCAACTCTCCGTGGTAGCCGTTGAGATAATACTCGTTCCATGCCTCAGATACAACCATACCATCGGATGTGCCCTCATACTGCTTGTTGGCAGTGTAGCGGAGGGGAACAAACGCCGATGCACGGTCACTGTAAATGACATTCTTCTGAACGAATGAGTAACTATCCGCATTGGCTGTCACGCTGTAAGCGTCATATTCGTTGACTGTCTCGGTAAACTTGTTACCCGATGCGTCGGTAACGTAGGAGGCCACAAGGTTGCCAGAGGCATAATAGTTGTCAACCGCAAATTCCTGAACGGCCTGACGATATACGCCATCACCGTTCTCGGTGTCGAGGCTCTTTGTAACAATCTTGCCGAAACCGAGGAAGTCACGCTCATGACGGTCACGGAAACCGTCGGAGTATTCAAACGCCGACTTCATCAACGGACCGTCGTCATGGATACCGTCGTCAATGGTAAGAGCCGACATAACCCACTTACCGCCGGGATGCCCGTATGTAGGAGTTGAGTGTGCATAGTCCACCTCAAAGCGACCGCCGATAGAGTTGGTGACCGATTTGAGCATATTGGTACGACCGATAGCCGAGCGGGTAACCTTCAGCTCGTTCTCGCTGTCAGACTCAACTATATCCAGATAGCCGTCACCGTCAACATCCTGCAAGGAATATTTCGTGCGGTTGATGCTATGGCTCAATGAAACACCGGGGTTAACCGATATTTTAATCGGAATAATCTTAGGAGTAATGTTGACCGTGAAGGCTACATTGCTACCTTCAGATGTGGATGCAGACTCATTGAGAGCCTTTGCGCCTTTCCATACAAACGGGGTGTCAAAACCAATACCGGTATTCAAGGCGACCATAATATTATCGCCGGATTTCCAAACCTTGTCAGGCAGTCCGTCAGAGTTTATATCCGTAAGATTATACTCCTCACCGTTTTTGGAGGTTACGAAATTAAATCCTCCGGCAAAACTACTTGAACCGATATTGAAGGATGCCCCAGCCGAGAAAGACTGACCCTTGCCTCCCTGTATGCGGTCAATATCCCAGTCTATCGGCTCTGTAAAGGCATAACCGAGATTGATGCGAACTTTGCCACCTGAGACTATCTTGTCGGGCAGACCGTCACCGTTTACATCGACGAAGCTCTCTGTACTCCAATCCTCATTAGACGGAGGGATACTTGCAGATACAGGAATACCGCCTTTTGCCTTGCTGCTGGATTCCTGATTGGAATTGCTTGCCTTGCCACCTGCAATGTGTCCGACAGTATTGCTGACTGACATTATCGCATCGCTGCTAAGGGCAAATCCCTTTGACTGGTTTTCACTTGAAACAGTGCCTATGCCACCGAGAACCTCTCCGCTTATACCGCCGAGTGTATTGGTGTATTGAACTTTACCTCCGGCTACAATGTCAGGATAACCGTCACCGTTGAGGTCAATCATCATAGACTTGGTTGTAGAGCTGCCCTTGGAATCATTATAGGTGAGCATGACACCTGTCTGGACAACACGGCTGTTGCTTACCATCTCCTGAGAGATTGCAGCCGCACCAGTGCCTTGCAGATGTTCACCGGCAATGCCGGCCACTGCTCCTATATTGTCAAACGGATTCGTAAGGACAACATCCAGTTCGGTCAGACGGGCCGACCCCATGTTTGTGGCAGTGATGAATATCTCCTCGCGCTGACCGCTCCAACGGTCAAGTTTATTCAAATCCGTACTCAACGGCGTAAACGCCATTGTCAATGGGTCAAGAGTGACATTTTCATCTTCAGGCAATGTCAGCAAAGACTCATCAATAGGCCGGGAGTAACGGTTTTCAGATGCGTTATACACAAAACCGCCCCAGCCTCGATATAGATGTCCGAATCCAGACGGGTCATTGGCTGCATACAGGTTGGCATCAACAGTCTGAGGCAAAATCACCGACGGAGATTTAATCTGGACAGCGACATTTGACACGGCATCACCTATAAGACAATCATCCGAGAACAATTCAAACCAAACCTTATCGCTGCCGATGTCTGATTTCAGAATGGAAATAGAGTCATTTGCCACAATTCCACCCATAACGGCGAAGGATTTCTTGCCCAACAGTCTGTCGGTTGTCTTCGCTGTCAATGTGACTTTTCCGTTATAAGACGGATTTGAGAAAGTTATAGCGGGTTTTACATAAAGAATTGTATCCGCCGTAGTTGCTGTATAAGACGGGGCATTTTTTATGTGATTGGCGTACAACGTATAGTCCGGGCAGACAGGGCGGTTCTGCTGTGTCCCGGTTGAATCCGCGTAAGACACGACAGGACTCCACTTGACAGCATCCCAGCGCACATTTGATTCCGAACTTACGACAAACCGGAAGTTTGTCAGACCATCGTTGTTTTGCAACGATACTGAAACATCGTCATTAAAACTTTCATTCCACGGGAATGTACGAGTAAATACCGTTTTCTCGACATAAGCCGGATTGTCATTGCCGTTAACGTCCTTTCGGTCCGTAGAGCCAACAATGGTAAGCGTGACGTCATCCGTGGTTTCAGGCTTTGTGAAATTGCCGGATATGCCGACCGTTGGATTGTTTTTCGCAATACTCAATGAAGTGGCTGCAAAATATAACGCACCCTCTTCCGGCTCATATTTTGTTGTCGAGTATCCATTGGGCATTATTTCTTCAGCCCCGGTATATGTTATGACAGGATGCCATACAACCTCGTCAAACGCACCATTGCCCATTTCCTCTGTACCTGACTGGACTCGGAAATATATGCGGTCTCCCTTGTTGACCGATACAGCCGTAGCCGCAGCATTGTGAGCGGAGGCATCCCCCTTGGCTATGGACTGACTCCATAATTCTGAGCTGCCCTTTTGAATAGCCACACGGACACCATCCGCTTTTTCATACTCATCGGCATCATAGTCTCCGGTCGGAGTAACAAGCGAAACTGTGCCCGAAATATTGACTACGCCCACTCTCGGAGCAACCCATACGCGGACAGCATCTTCCATCGGGGATATGCGCAGCACCTCTGCCTGTTCTTCCGGGTCAATGGCACCGACGGATGTGTCTATGTTGGTGGGGTCATAGATAATCGGGCTGGGTGTATCAGCACTGCTCAATGTGAATGTCGGAACGGCATTACCCTGTGCGTCAAATTCGATATGGTTGAAATAAACCTTGCCATTTGAAACGAGGTCAATCAAACCGTCACCGTTGATGTCAGAGAAATATTCCTTTGTCTTTGTTGTGGTTTTCGATAAATCAACGCCGACAGTGGCAGCTACCGGACCCCAACCTACCTTAACATCGGCACCGCCGGAGTATGTGTTGCTGCTGGACGAAGAAAATCCGGAAATGCCCTTGACTCTAATCGGTTCTCCGTAAGAAATTTCACCGGAATTGGCATCCCTTAACTGAGGGCGATAATACAACGCTCCACCATCACGGTAAACCTTATCGGGAAGACCGTCACCGTTCAAATCCACAAACGTGGACAATCCCTTTGATTTGTCATTTGAATAGTTAAAGCCGCCACCGCCTGTTGTCGTTGTGGTTGTGCTCTGATCGTCGGGGCCGACACCTGCATAGAACGAGCCACCAACCGATGAACTTGTCGTGCCGCCGAGTGCGGAAGGCTTGTCGCTGAACATATCCATCCCCTGCAACGGGTTGATGAAATCGGCATCGAGGCCGTCATTGTGGGTGTTCCATGTCTCTGACTCGGACTTGAAAGGCACATAGCCGTTGCCCGACTGAACGTCATCGTAATAGTCGAACTTCTGGAAAGTGAACTCGTTGCCCTTGTCATCGAACTGGCGCACACTCTCAAGCATATCCTTGTGAAACGCGCCGTCAACATACGAGAACGAATAGCTGCGCAGCTTGCCGCCCATGAAGTCAATCTGCACGTTTTCGAGCAGACGGTTGGAAGATGTCAGGTAGCCGTAACGGGCATTGTTGGCCTTCTGACGTTTTGTCTTGTTGCCGGTGAGGGTGACAACCGTGTGAGGTCCGTCACTCTCGGCATTGCCCGCGCTGACCTTGGAAAGATAGATTGCCTTCGCAACCAATCCGCCGCGCACAGGCTCGTCAACAGCCGTGTATTCATACTCTATCCAGTCGCCGTGGGTCTCGACAACCCGTTTGAGCTTCCACTCTGAAATCACCTCGCGGGTATTGCCGGAGAGGTCGGTAATGGTGCCTTTGAGCACCGCGCCCTCGCCTCCGTAGGTATATACCACGCCCTGCTTGTCGGTAACTTCCCAATAGTAATCGGCCGGGCTGCTGCCCTTGCGGATTATGCGCGAGAAATCGCCGCCCTGACGGGTATAGAACTGACGGTCGGACTTACGGGCAATCTTGTCACCACGGTGGGCGACGCTCATCGCTCCGTTGTCATCCATCGTCGAGAGCATCGAGCCGGAGAGCGAATATGTCTCGGTCTCATTGGTCAGGTCATAGCGCGGAACACCCCAGCGGGTATCAAGCGTTATCGAGGGGACGGAAAGGTCCCAGCCCTGTCCGAGCCAGCCGTTGCCACCGTCACTATTGTAGCTTATTGCTAATGAGGGTGCCATGCCGTTACGGGCAGGTGGCATCTCGAAGGCGTATTGCAGGTTGGCGGAGCCACGGTTGTTAGCCGTCGGAGGAGTGATGATGTTGAGTTTCGCCGTCGGGTCCGCAGCCTTGATATCGTTCATCATGGTGGGCGCGAAACCGTCGGTCTCGGGTGATTCGGGAGCCTGAATGACACCGTTGATCATGTCGGTGAAGTGGGTAGTCTTTGACTCCACATAGGCCAGCTCCTTGTTGACGGCTATGCGGTCGAGAGCCACCCAGTGCTCCTGCTCGACATCGTAATAGAACGTGCGTATGTCGTCTTCCGTGTAACCGCTCGGAATCCTCGTGCGGTCGTAGCCGAGCCTTACGGTCGCGCCTTCCTCAGAGAAATGGGTGCCGTGAGGCAGGAACCGGTATCCCTCGCCCTGTGCCGTGACATTCGTCATGGCGAAATCAAGTTCGGGCATATCATCCTCGGCAAGCACCGACACCGACAGCTCGGTGTCGCGCAGCAGTGTACCTCCTGAGAAAGAGATTGCGCCGCCGGCCACCGCGAGACTGTCAGCTTGTCCCTTGCGGAACGACCCTTTTACCGACTCGCCGTCAGGTATGCGGGAATATTTGTCCGCGTCCTGCTTACTGGCATTGGTCTTTGCCGGCTGCGTGGCCGCTATGCCGGCGTCCTTTACTTTTTCCTGCTGCTGCGGAGAGGAATTGCCGCTTTCGCTGAGCACCGTCCCCGGAGAGGAGGAAGGGCTGTCAGCCTCTATGTTTATGCCGCTGCTGCCCGGCGAATTGTTCGCCCCGGCGGAAGGCCCCGAAAGGAACCACGCGCCCGACAAACCCACCGCAGAGAGTATAGCTGTGGCAACGGCTATGCTGTATATCCGTTTCATAATCGGTTTATTATGTTGTTACTGTGTTGTTTCCGGTTATTTCGCAAGAATCTTTTGGGTATGTTCGCCCTCGGCTGTGATTGCCTTGACGATATACACACCGTTCATCGGAACTGTGAAACGCTTGGTCTTGATGTCGGAACCCTCCATCTCTCCCTCGAACACGAGGCGGCCTGATGCGTCGAATACCATGAGGGTGGCGGGCCCGGATTGTTCGCGGTCAAGAATGGCGTTGAAGATATGGGCTGTACCATCCTCGGCATCAACCGAAAGGCTGCTGTTACGGGTATTGCCTCCGGGCTCATCGCCTCCGGGATGGTCTGATTGACCTATCACAACAGGTTGCTTAGGCTCTATGCCGTTGGGCATCGACGGGTCACATCCGTTGCCGACATGGACAGTGTAGGTGACGGTATTGGTCTTGGGTGTCTCAATCTGGACATTGCCGTAAATCTCAAAGTCCTCGACTGGTGTGCCGTTGATTGTAAGACCGGTGATATGTGTGTCACCGCGACCGTACTTGATGCACATTCTCCAAAGGCGCAGTGTCCACGCGCTCTTTTTGAGGACTTCCTCGCCATTGTGATACCAGCGTACATATATGCCGCTGATTCTGAGACCGAGAGTGTCACCGGGCTTAATGGGGACACCCTGTGTCAGACTCGTATAGCCGTCAATGATAAAATAGGCCTTGTCGCCACGCACGTCATATCCCCATTGGGTTATGTCCTCTTTTACCGAAGGCTCCGCGCCGATGCGATACCACGAGCCGGTCTCCGTCACTGTCCACTCCACGTCACCGCCTGTAAACCTGCGGTCGGTATGGGAATATGTAGTGTATAGAAGATTGCCCTTGCCGTGGATGTCGTTTCCACCGCCCTGTGTCACCGTAAGAGTGTATGATCCCGTGGCGAGATTCTCAATCCTGTGGGTCTTGCCCATGAAACTGCCGCTTGCCACGAGGTCGTCTTTCTTCATACCGGCCACGCTGTCAACGGTAAGCGAATACCTGTATATAGGAGTGCCTATGTTTATGCCTATGTCGATTGCACCGTCTTTTTGGGGAACTCCGTCAACACAGGTTGTCGGCTCCACATCCACATCGGCATCAATGCCGTCGAAATACGCGAATGTGAACACGTCTGAACCGCTGCCGTCGGCATCCCACAATATATTGTGGAACATGGTCTTGCCACGGGATATGTCCGGAGGTGAGCAACGTACCATCACCGTGTTGTCGGTGTCGAACTGACCTTCCCCAGTGGGGTCAATCAGCATGACGGTACGGTTGCGGCTGTAATGGTAGAACTCCTTGTCGGGTGTCAAGTTATGCGCCAGTTCTGCGAAATATCCCGTCTCCACCGCGCCGTTGGAGCGCACGGAGGTCAGGTACAGCGGATTGGCCGAGCCTTCCGCGCTGATTATTCCGCGATATGTCGAATTTCTCGCGTCTTCGGGAATGGCGACGGTATATGCCGCGCTTCCTTCGCCGTCAATGCGGAGATAGACAACCCCGTCGGAGAGCATGACCGATACATCCGCACCGCTCACATCGGTTGTGACATTGGCAGTCGCGGCCTCGCCGTTGGCTATCGCCTTGACACTGCCGTCACTGCCGATGCGGAATCCGTATGTGCATCCGCTGTCGCCCGATTTGGAAAACCCGACATCAAACGTGGGATGTGACGAGGGGCATGAGAACTCGATGAGTCCCGTGCCGTCGGTCAGTTCCGGTGTCAGTGCCTTTCCCGCATTGTTCTCGTCCTGACTTATCACGTCAAGGAAGCCTTCGGGTGTAACCGTCATGCCCGTTCCGGTCCAGCGCGCCGCGGTGGTGTCGGCCACCGTCGGCATGTTGGGCTTCACCAGCCATGTGCGGTTCATGATGTGCCACAAGGTATCGTTGGGAGAGGTGTAGGTATCCAACGCGCCGCCGTCGTCGCCCCAGAACAGCGACAGTTTGTCCGGCATAGGATTCCCGTATTCGCGTCCCATGACAAGGAGATGAGCCTCTGACGGAAGACCGTATGAGTTTGATTTGTGATAGCTGTCGTTCTCGGGGAGCGACGTGTATAACGGGCCCTCCTCATAAGAGGTGGCCGACATGGGCTGGAGGAAATCACCGGCCTTGTTCCTTGAAATCGCCGTGACGCGGTTGTGATATACCCCGGCTTCGTCACGGTCCCACACAAGGTTGCCGTCTCCGTCAAGATATGAGTCATTGAGGGTGATACCGTATTTCATCGCGAGATAGCTCTCCGCCTTCCTTCTTTCGCCGGGAGTCAGGATGCGGTTATACACCAACAGTTCAGGCGAATACCCCTCAAACCCCTTATTGTCGAAATTGGAGGTGTCGAACGGGCCGTTGAAATGCTCGTCTGTGGGTGAATACGCGCCGCCGATTGTCAACGTGCCGCCGGGACCGCCCCATACCGATGTGTTCGGATTGGCCGCGCGGTAATAGGTCAGCACCTTTGTGGCGTGTTCCTTGAATGTGTTTTCAGGTATGGAGTCTTTTCCCGTGTAGAGCAGATCCTCGCCGTGGGTCTCCCCGTAGTCAAGAGGCTCTATGTTTCCGGGTCTTACAATCTGGTCGCTGGTGACGAGACTGCCGCCTCCGTCACCGCTTGCGACCCCATATACAACTCCCTCGGTTGTGAACGTGTAAGGCGCGAACACCCCGATAATCGTGCCTTGGATGAGTGACGAACGACGCAGCTCGCTCCATTTCGGGGTGTCACCCTTCGAGAAGTCGAGTGCCGGATTGAAATTCAGTGACTTGAGCAGGGTCCTGTCCTGTGTGAACACATAGGATCCGGAAACCCTGTTCTGGGCATACTGCACCACCGAGTCGCCCGAGAAGTCGAGCCATTGGTAGCGTCCCTGTAGGTTGTCCGTTATCGGTACGGCCTTGAACCATGCGTCAACTCCCTCGACACCGCCCGGAGAGCGGGCAAGGAGCAACAGCGCAGACAAACCACACAGGCCTGAAAAGAGTAGCACTTTTTTCATAAGCAAGTGATGTTAGGGGGTTAGACATTGGATATTATAATTTTTGGTTTATCTGCTTTAGGTCAGGCCTGTTCCAATCGGCGGGAGCGATGAACATGTCAAGGTTGCCCGAAATCGAATACCTTGTTGGCCTGAACCATGTTGCAAAGATAATTGAAAAAAGATAACGCTTATCATTATTTCAACTTTAATTTGCTAATTTTAATGATTTTTAACTATCAGCCTATTGCAATTCCCATTCCACCCCTAAGAAACCGCTCGAATAGTCGGGCTATATCTTGAAATAAATACATCTAATCCATACTATAAGGGTTATATATGGTATTCTCAATCAATGTGCGCATCCTGCCTGATTCCAGACCTTGAATCTATATTGCATCTTAGCCCTGTTGATTCCGGCCTTCAGAATACCCACTTACAATACGCCCGTATTGTATTGCATGAATGTGAAAATGGAGCCTGGCTTCTGCCAGACCCCATTTTTCACACTCATAATTATAGTCTTGGATTTCTCATCCCATTAATTGGGACGGCGGAGCGATACATCGAGAGTGGCTCTGCAACCATAGACTTCTTATTGCCCTTGGATGTAGTCTCATCAACCGAAACCTTATGCCCTTCCTTCCCTTGCCTGTTTTCCTCGCCGTCCTGTTCCTCTTGCTTTGGTGTCAATTCTGCGGTGATTTTGCGGTCGAGGGCGGCGAGGTCGGATTTGAGTTGCTTCAACTCGTCCTCTTTGCCCCACTGCTTGGCTACGATGGATTCGAGTTGGGGTACGTCGGCTTTGAGTTTGGCAGTGCGTTCCTCGTACTGAGCGATGATACCGGGTATCTTCTCCAGAGCGTTGACGAAGTTCATACAGGCGGCATGGGTGTCCGACATTGCGATGAAGCCGTTGTTGTACTTATATTTGTAGTTGCCCTCGACTACAAATCGGTTCTGTACGGATTCCTTGCCGTCAACAACTGTGCGCTCCGAGATAATGCTGATGGGAAAGCCATAGATTTCTCCGATGCGCTTGTACTGACCGTGAGTGTCAGTTTTCAGAGCCAGACCTTGCAGATGGATACCCATGTTCTGCTCGTCACGGAGGTTGCAGGTGTCGATAGTGAGATTGTTGACGGGGTTGCCGTCCTTGTCTCGTCTAACTACCGATTGATACCGGGCAGCATCCCCCTTCATACGACTGATTGCCGCCTCGTTGTTGGCAATGTCGTGGCTTATGGTCTGAAGCCTGAACTTGGAATCGGAAATGCCCTTGTTGTGGGCTTTGCGCTCAGACTCCAGTGCCGCGATGCGTTTTTCAAGTTTAGCCTTTTCGAGAAGGTCAGTGTTGCCACTGAGGATAGCCATGTACTCCGAGAAGTTCATACCGTTTTTCTCATCCATTGCACCCTCGTCGATGGTACGCGCTCCGAGTGCGCCGGATTTGAGCTGGTCGATGAATGTCGCCTTACAGTGAAGAAGATTGAACTTGTAGGAGTCCAGAGATTTCTCCACCGCATAGATGATAACATCAACCTTATTATCAGCATATAACTTGGCGATCTCGTTTCCGGCTCGTATGGCTCTGCCATCCCTCTGAGTTAAGTCAGAGGGACGCCACGGCGTATCCAAATGATGAATACAAACCGCTCTCTGTTGGGCATTTACGCCTGTTCCGAGCATTGAAGTCGAGCCAAACAATACTCTCACATCGCCGCTGTTCATAGCCTCGATGACCGCTTTCCTTGACCTCTCTGTCTTACACTCCTGAATGAAGCGTATTTCATGAGCCGGAATACCATAATCTTCTATCAGTTTTCGTTTGATTTCGGAATAGACATTCCACTCGCCGGGCTTATAAGTTCCCAAATCGCTGAAAACAAACTGTGTACCACGTTGAGCATCGTATTTTTTGTAATACTCAGCAATCATCTTGGCACAGTACGAGGCCTTGTTGTTCGGGTCATCCTCATAACTGGGGTCTATCATACGCATATCAAGAGCCATCTTGCGGGCATAGTCAGTGGCGATGAGCATCTTTGCCTTTTCCTCCGTTTCAGACAGTGGCGCTCTGCCGAGTATAGTGGCGTCGCCACTCTCGGCAAACTTCATCAGTTTCTCAATAAAGGCTTCCTGCTGCGTTGTAGGCGGGATATTGTGAAGAATCTCGTTCTTCATAGGTCTATCCACTCCCACATCTTCAGCAGTGCGGTAGTCGGTGATTTCATTGTAGAAAGCAGCCAGCTCCGGTACCTTGATGAAGTAGCGGAAACGCTCCTTTGCCACTATATGATTTGTGACATTGAACTCGAAGTCGGTGGTCTTCTTGGCGAAGATTGCCGCCCATGCGTCGAAGCATCGAATCTCCTGTCTTTCAAGCTCATTCGGGCGGAGATACTTGAATAACAGGTACAACTCTGTAAGCGAGTTGCTGATTGTAGTACCCGACAGGAATGTCGCTCCCAAATCCTTACCTGTTCTCTCTTGAATGGTACGGATTGCGTAGAGAAGATTCAGCGCACGTTGTGAGCCTTCCGAGTTGCCCAACCCCGCCACTCTATCATGGCGGGTATTGAACATAAGGTTCTTGAACTGATGCGATTCGTCAACAAAAATGTGGTCGATACCCATCTGCTTGAAGTCAACGACAGCGTCTCTGTTTTGGTCCATCTGGTACTGAATGGTCGCAATCTTGGCGGTCAGGTTTTCCTTACGCTTGATTAGACCTTTCAACATACCACGACTTACGTCGTGACCCTGCTGTTTCAGCACTTCGAGGTTTTCTTCAACCGTATCAAGTTCAGCCTGAAGAATTTGCTGCTGCATCTCCGGCGACTGCGGTATCTTGCCGAACTGGTCGTGCGACATTATTACACAGTCATAGTCGTTGTTCTTGATCTGGTTGAAGAACGCCACGCGGTTGTCAGCCTTGAAACTCTTTTCATCGGCGAACAAGATACGGGCATTGGGATAGGCAGACTGATAAGTCATGGCAATCTCGGCTACATTGGCTTTAAGACCGATAATCATCGGTTTGTGTGCCAGTCCGAGACGCTTCATTTCATGTGCTGCTATGCACATTATCAGTGTCTTGCCGGTACCACAGGCTAAGCACGTAGCGCCTTGCCGTCTTTTCAGACGGCAGGTTTCCACATACTCGCCACCGAACCGTACGTACACGTCTCCATGTATACGGCTCTCCATGTTCATTCTCAGTCTATTAGTGTGCATGAATTTTGCGATAACAACATTCACATACTGCCATTGTTTTCCTTTTTCGGGCAATCATGAGTTTTTCCCATGGTTGTTTGCCCTCCAAATCCTTGAGCTTACGGACATGTACCATTTTAAGGTTTTCTTCCGCTCCGCAGTATTCACACTTACCTGCCTTCAACCTTGCCATTAGGCTTGTAGGTTGCATGGCACGGTAGCTGGACTCGATGTGCGCATCATCGATGCGTGCATCTTTCTTTCGCTTAAACCCGTCATGATAGAATTCGCGTGTATGCACTTTGCCCTTGCTGTCTTCGTACTCCACTCTGAAGATTTTATCCCTCGTATATTTGCGGATAATCTTTCTTAGTGTGGAATTGTACTTGGACGACAGAGTCTTACACATGCTTTCTTTCATGATTCCATGAAACTTGCCGAGGATATTGACATTATTGGCAATACAGTAATAATTGTAAAGTCCTCTGATTTCAGAATTGTATCTGTTCAGAATTTCCAAATCATCATTACTGCGTAGATAGGGGCGTGAGGTGGATTCCCATACTTCCTTGCCGTTTTTGACTGTTATCTGCATTGCCCCGTATTCAAGAAGTTTCTTTCTCATAACTTCCATAGGCATTCTGACAACTGTCTTATGGTCAAGTGAGCGTTTGGGAAGACCCTTTGCACCTTTAGCCGTGCTTGTCTTCTCCGTGTTACGGATAGTGACCTCATAGCCAAGGAACTTTGCTACGTCATGCCCGTTAGTTATCAGTGTCTTCTCATCCGAGAGTTGCAGTTTCAACTGTTCAAGCAGGAAGATTTTTATATCCTCCTTAATCCTTACGCAGTCTTCCTTGCTTCCAATGACACTGATAAGAAAGTCATCAGCATAGCGTACATACCTCATGCGTCTGAAATCCTCATCCATATCAAGGGTGGCAGGCAGTTTTTGCATTTCCCTATGGTAGAATTTTATTTCCTCCATGAGCGTACGCCTTTTCTGCTCATCCTTTTCGGCTTTAAGTTTCCTTACTCGTTTGTCCTTGCGGCTCGCTATCCTTTTGTATTCAGGATTGCGTTTCCGCGCCTTGCCCTTGTTGAACTTCGAGATATATTCCACCATATACTTATCCAGCTTATCAAGGTAGATATTCGCCAGTATAGGACTGATGATACCTCCTTGGGGAGTACCATTGTAAGTATGGTGAAATGTCCATTGTTCCAAATATCCTGCTTTCAAGAACTTACGAATAAGACGGAGGAAACGCTCGTCCGAGATGCGCTCCGAAAGAATCCCTATCATAATATCATGGTCGATATTGTCAAAGAATCCTTTGATGTCGCCCTCTATGAACCATCTCGTACCGTCAAATCCTTCCATGATTGAAGCCATTGCCGTATGACAACTGCGATGCGGTCTGAACCCGTGGGAGCATTTTTCAAAACTGCCCTCGTAGATGGATTCAAGAATCATCTGCACGACTTTCTGAACGAGCTTGTCCTCAAAGGCAGGAATACCGAGAGGGCGTTGCTTGCCGTTCTTCTTGGGTATGTAAATTCTTTTGGCAGGGTGCGGTTGATAACTTTCATCCCGCAACTTGGCAATGATGGACTTTATGCGTTTGACGCTCATGCCACTGATGGTCTGACCGTCTGTGCCTTTCGTCATGTTGCCCGTTTTATGGGACATCATCTGATAGGCATCCGCATACAGATTCTCGTTGAACAACAATCGGTAAAGCCGTTCAAACTTGTAGTTTGGGTTTTGGCTGTGCCCAGCCAGACTGTTTAATACATTCTCAGAATTTCTCATAATGTCTCACACATCATTCGTTAAACATATTAAAATAATAAACACTGTCTTCCTTCGCCATGTACGAGGCTTTCCCTCGTTCGGACTACTACGAAGACTCTGTTACCTTGCCGAATATTCAGGGAACGATATTCCCATAGCCTACCTCTGTAGGCGTTTCGGTTTAGGTAATCCCCATTTAGACATATAGCAACATAGCATGATAGATTGTCGGATGCGACGTTCGCCCTTTTCCGCTTATCGCGGCTGACCTGCAATCGGTTTTCGGCTCTCATGCCCGAAGTCGGTAGGCAGAAGTATTGCAGAACGACCGTATTAACTATCTTCGGTCGATGCTTACCATTTAGCGTCTCGGACTGTCGTTCAAACAGTGTAGTCTTCATCCTCATATCTATCGTTTCATTTAGACATTCAGTAGCAGCACGATAGTTAGCTGACTTATGCCGTTTCCAACATGCGACACTCCCCACCGCCTTTCGGCTGAGTGGATAAGTTGGCTAATGACCGGCGTTGAAAACCCTTGCCGGGTAGGTTGCTAATCCTACATTTACTATATGCCCTTATGGGCGCAGCACCTCATGGTCGCACACGCCACCGCCATTCTGTTTCAGCATCCATATACAGTCCATCTGTGACTGATAAATGGAGCGGATTCCATAGCGGTCTCCGAGGAGTTTCATGTTCAAATCCGGGAACGTCTGGTGTGACCCGTCATATTGCGGACGGACGAAACAGTTGAACTTGTCATTGTAGAGGTCAACGAGTTTCTCCTTGAACTCAGGCGACTGGGCTTCGAGCCAGTCGGCAAAACCGTTGCGGATTTCGTCGATTTTGGTATTGGCAAGCTGAATCGCCTCGTTGTCCGGCACCTTGATGTCGTGTCCGTCTTCATCTTTGCCCGCCGACTTCTTGATGTCGGGGACAGTGTTGTGAAGTGCGTGTTTCAGCAGGTTCATACCGTCGTAGGTACGGTAATAACCTCTGACGCAGAACTCTTCCCAGATGGTCATATTCTTGCGGCTCGCCTCTGCCGAGTATTCATCCATTGAGGAAGAATATGCAATCTTTACATCAGTGTGGAACAGATACGACATATATGCCGAATAGATACCCGTGGGAATCCATCGTTCACCGAAGTTGAAATCAAGCTCATCGAACTCGATACGGCGGGGCCGGGCTTCCTCCAATGCTTTGAGGGAGTCTTTCGACATGGCGATGAACGGTTCAACGCCGTCATAGCCGGGGAAATTCTTGATACGTTCTTCCTCCCGGTCAATCCATGCCCTAACGTCATTGGCTTTAGCCACGACATTTCCGGCGATGAATCGGTCTTTAATCTCGTAGTTTTCGACTAATGGATTATAATAGATGTGTCCTTCGAGGTTATCCACCAAAGAATCCTTATCCATATCCACCAGCCCCGACATATATTCGAGATTGACCTCACCGTATTTGTTGAGCGATGCGGATAACGCCTCCATCGGAGTATCTACTGAAGTAACTTCGTCAATGGCGAATGACACAGGATGATCGAAGATGTCAGCCTTGACAAACCTGCCATTCTCGCCGCGTTCCAGAGCCAGTGCGTCACGCCCATTGGCGTCCATGAGAATGAATTTCACATTCTGTTTCTCGTTGAGATAGCCGTACTTCTCCACAAACTCATCATAATACTGATTAAGGTGTTCGCGCAGTTCAGCCGAAGCCTCATGCGTTTCAGCCTCATAGTTGTAGAGTTGCTGGTATGTTTCCGACATTGTGACATAGAGCAAAGCGCGTTTCGCCTGTTCCGGCTTCAACTCCAACGGATTGAATGTCGCGCTGTTCTTGCGGACTTCCGAGAGGAAGCCCACAAGAACATCTTGTACCACCATACTGCCGTTGTGGTGGAAGAACTGAATGTCCTCCGAGAAAGGACGGGGCGACATATCAACCTCGACTGTCTCTGCCTTAATGGTGGAGCGTTGACCGGGAACAAAATCGCCTTCGGTGCGCTGAATGGTTGTACCACCTTCTTGGATAGTTTCGCCACTGGCAGCGGCTTGTTTGGCGGCTTCCTCCGCCTCACGCTCCAGACGCATTTCCTCCAACTGACGGTGGGCAATAGACATCATTGTCTCATAGAAACCATTGATGGGCGGATTATCCTCCCAGTTCAGAGAACCATAAAATTCCAGCTCCTTTTCATTGAGCGGACGGAACTTTTTTTACGGGAATGTCCTTGACCTCAACACTTGGCTTCGGCCTTGGAGCATCCTCCGTAGGTTTAGGCTGACGGCGAGGCTTTCCGATTGGTTCCAACTCTCCAAAAAGATTGTAGGCATACAGGCGAGGGTCAGGATTATCGGTATAATCAGGACTGCCGTCGGTCTCTATCTCCTTGGCTGGTTCAGCCTTTGGTGGCTCTACGGGAGCGGGGGCAGATTTTGGCTCCGGTTTAGGCTCAGGCTTTGGCTCTACCTTTGGAAGCTGATTTGGGGTAACCGTTTCTACCACCTTCTGCTTCGGTGTCTTTTTCAGCTTAGGGTCTTCCAATTGCTCACATATTGCCACACGTTTACCGGCCCGCACAAGTTTGGGCAGATAAGTGTCGAGGGCATGATGCGGGAAACCAGCCAATTCTATTCGGCTGTCAATACCGGTCTGGCGACGGGTCAGGGTTATACCTAAAATCTCCGAGGCTGTGACAGCATCCTTGCCGAAAATCTCATAGAAGTCACCAACCCTGAAAAGCAACACAGCATCGGGATGTTTCTTTTTCATCTCCTGATACTGCTGCATCAGAGGCGTATTGGTAAGGCTTGACTTCTTTTCCACCTTCGCCTCCTGCCTGGGTGTAGGCGTAGGAGTTGGTGTAACCGGGTCTGGCGTAGGAGGTTTGATACCGTTGGAATTATACAATTCCAGATTCAGACGCATGTGTAGCGACTCGTCGAGTGCCTTGCGCAAATCCCCGGCAATGCCGTCGATACCTCCGTCATGGTGGTACACGATAGCCGGTTTGCCATACTGGTCAGTGCCAACCTTAGCATCAGTGCAGATAACATTTTGCGGAAACGCTTGAAAGAATTTATTGCCCGGCACCTTCGTACCCCGGTCAACAACTGACTGAATGAAAAATTCTTCATCAGCCGACAATGACTTCTTTCCAGTGTGCTTCTGCATGATGATAAGGTCTGAGCCTACATCAGTTCCGGCATTGTCGCTGAAAGTATTGTTGGATAAACGTAGAGCCGCCACAAGGTCAGCCTGTTTAACCAACTCCATTCTTATAAAGGGCGAAGCGGCATTCATCACACCCTGCGATGTAATAAAGGCAATCAGACCTCCCTCTCTCACTTGGTCAAGACCTTTGAGAAAGAAGTAGTTATGCAACGACTTTGCCGCCTGACGGTAGCCAATCTCCTTGCTTACGGCATACGCCGGGTCTGCAACCGCGAAGTCGCCAAAAGGAACATTCGAGGCGGCGACATCGAAGTAACCATTGAAGTCGCGCTCAATCTTCTCGAACCCCTCTATGCGAGTCAGTATAGATGGGTGTAATGCCGACAGAATTTTGCCTGTCAGCAAATCCTTTTCGTATGCCATTACCTCGGCACCGGGGTATCTGTCATTGCGCAGAAAAGAGTCAATGAAAGCACCCTGACCGGCAGAGGGCTCAAGAAAACTTTTTATCTCGACTCCCTGATATTTCAGTGCATCGGAGATCGCATCCACAATACGGCTGTCAGTATAGAAAGCGGTCAGCGTTGACGCCTTCAACGACTCCATATATCGGTTAAACTCCTTGTCGTCACGCGAATAGTCGTGAATCAGACGACGCAACTCAACCGTAGGCGCAAACAGTTCAATATCCGACTTGCTCCATTTGGCGGCATCCACTAACTCGTTGGCATCGTTGAGAATACACTTCAACCCGCCGAATCCGGCATACTTGCGCAGCACTTCCCGCTCTTCGGGAGTCTGCGCTGTGCGTCCGGCAACACCAAGGCTCAGGACAAGCCTGATAGCCTCAATGTTGTCGCGCATGGTCTGTAATCGGTTAAAGGCCATATTCCTCGAAATATTCGGTAATCCGACCGGAGATTACCAGTTTGAAAATCACACCTTCGTTGGTGTTGAGATATTCCTCGCTCAATTCCACATCCTTGAACTCCGACTGCAATTCTTCCAGCAGTGTATAAGTCCAGAACTCAATGGAGCGTTCATCGAGAGAAATATGGTCTGAAAATTCGTCTGCAAGTATGCCGCTTACAAAATCGTACGGCGAAATCTCAAAGCCATCAAGCAGACTGGCAATGGCTTTCTCAGAGGATACATAGACTTCATCCCCGGCCAGCCTTGATTCCACATAAGTGTCAGTCGCAGCTTCGGCGCGTGCGGCAATAAGCAGGGCATCATCGGCTTCGGGGAAATGATGCACCGTCAGGTAACGGCGCAGATACAGATTATAATAGTCGAGGTCGTAGCCTCGGCCATCATTCTTTCTTTTCATAAAAAGGTTGGGGGAAATTATAGGGCGTGAATCCTTTCACACTGCAAAGAAAACCATAATGAAGGAGGCATTCATCATTTCCGGGGACTATGGTACTCGGTAGCCTCGCAATGCCTCAATGTGACACGACAAGCGACATTTTACATTCAATCCCTGTTCCGACATACTTTTGAAGTACATAAATCGCCTGTCTTTCAAATAATTATAAAAGGTTAGTACCCCAAAATTTGCACTTTAACAATTTTATAGCACTGATTATCAATGAGGTAAAATTTACAAGAGGGTTACTTTGGGGTACTCTCCCGGCGGGGGGATACGGTCTCGCTAATTTTGCATCGTAATCGAAAACGAAACGCAAAATGAAGAAAACGGAAATTGACTATAACGACGTGGGAACCTTCCCGAAATTCGCCAAGGCCGCGATAAGAATCATGCTTGAGATGCTAAAGTGCATGATGAAGAAGAAAGAGCCTCCGGTGCTCTCCATCAACGGCAGCATGATTTATCTCACCGAGCATGTGATGAAACTACTCGGCTTCAGCGTGAGAAAAATCCGGCAACTCAGGGCCAACGATGAAATCGAGTATATGATCAGCAAGGACGGCTCAGTGGTATTCCACTACGAGCATCAGGTGCAGGAATATATCGACCGCACATTTGTCAGTTCCCGCAGTCCGGAAGGGATGGAGCGAAGGAAGCTCCGCAATGAAAGATTCAATAACCTCGGCACCGGCTAAGGTGCCATAAAATCCCCCTATATAAGTTTATGGAAAATATCCAGGAACAGGAAGTGCTGATTGCCCGTAATAACGAGACGGGACAGGTAGGCGCAGTCGTCGGTCAGAATCCCGACGGCACCCCGAAGATGGCAGATGCCAAGACTGCCAAGTTGAGCGACCTCGTTAAGTTCAACAAAAACCAGAACCCCATCGAGGCGTTCATCTCCAATTTCATCCGTCAGGCGAAGAACCCTACGCTGTTCGGATTCTTCAAACTCCCCGCCGATCGCTATGATGCAATCGCTCCGGCAATGGCAGACCTAATCCAAGACACTGAGTCAAACGGCGAGATGCTCAAGCCTTATGAGGTCGATATGAAGTCTGTGGCACAGACTCAGGAACAGGCCCCGGCGCAGGAGCAGACCCCGGCGGAAGTACAGCAGAAACCGGAAGTAAAGCCTCAGCCCGAACAGGACAACACGCAGAGCCGGACGGAAGCGACAACCACCGCAACAAAGGCGACACCCGTTGACCCCGACAGGATAGACTGGACGACCATCGAGCAGCAGTGGGGCGTAAAGCGCGAAACACTCGAACAGTCAGGCGCGCTCCAGTCGATGCTCTACAACCACAAGTCGCCCCAGCTCTTTACCGTCACGCCGCAGTTCGGCGATGAGAAATTCACTCTCGATGCCCGCCTATCCTTCAAGGAGCAGCCAGACGGAAGTTTCACTCTCGCGCCTCACTTCATCAAGAACGAGCCAAGACTTGACGTTCCCTTCCGTGGCTACGAGTTCTCGAAGGAGGACAAGGAGCAGCTTCTCAAAACCGGCAATCTCGGTAAGGTCGTTGAACTTGCCGACCCCAAGACCGGGGAGATGAAGAAATGTCTGGTCAGCGTTGACCGCCTCACCAACGAAATCGAGGCGATGCCCGTGGATAAAATCTTTATCAAGAACCACATCGGCAAGACTGAGCTTTCGATGAAGGAGATAGGTATCCTGAAAGACGGCGGTGTGGTACACGGCAAGGAAATCGAGCTGAACAACGGGCGCAAATTCACCAGCGACCTCCAGTATAATGCCGACAAGCGCGATGTCGAGTTCGTCCGCACCCAGTCGCTCAAACAGGAGCAGTCCTGTGAGAAGCAGCAGCAACAGCAGCGCAACTCATGGGTTGACGCCGACGGTAATCCCAAGCGTATCACCAAGTGGAAGGATACCCGGTTCAACGAACAGCAGATTGCCGACTATATGGCTGGTAAAAAGATCGAGATGGTAAATGTCACTGACAAGCAAGGCCAGCCCTGCACGGTATTTCTACAGTTCAACAAGGAGAAACAGCGTCCGGTCACTGAATATCACTATGCCGAAAACAAGAAGGTTGTCGGCGTGGCCGAGGAGAGCAAGACCCAGTATGCCGTGAACAATCAGGGAAAGACCAACGAGGCTACGAAAAACATCACCGACCCGCTACATAAGGGTCAGACGGCTCCCAAGAACGAACAGCAGCAGGCGCAACAGCGCAAGCCGAAGGGACCGAAAGTATAAACTCCGACTGACATAGTTCCCGCCATTTCCGAATGGCTGTCCTCTTCACCGACATGGGGAGGCAGGCCCTCCCCATGTCTTTCCGAAATATCTTTTAATAATTAAAATAAGTAATAATCAATAAAATAAGTAATATTATGAATCTCGTAATCGCACACTCCACCCAAATCGCCTTCGCCGTATCCCGCGCCCTCAACTGCACCGACCGCACCGAAAACGGCGACTACACCAACGACACCGGCAGCATCGTCATCACCTCCGTCGAGCCCAGTCTCGTCGAGCCGGCTCCGTATCAGTATTACGCCGGTGGCAGCGACTTCATCAAGACGCTCCCTTTCATCCCGACGAGATACCTGTATGGTATCCGTGCTTACAACGAGAACGGCAAATTCAAAGTCAGCGACGAGGATAAAAGCACAGTCATCAGACTTCATGCTCTTGTCGAGCAGGCCGCAGAGGTTATCTTCGCCTCAAACAACGGAAGTGAGGCTCAGGCTCTATTCGCTATTCTATGTCAGGCGGCAAAGGCCGGATGCCGTACCAGCCGCATGTGGCTGACCACACTGAGCAACCGGTCGATAACCTACGCCTACCGTAACCGCGAGTCAGGCCGCAACATCACACGTATAGCCCGCTCCGGTTTCGTTCACCACGGAATGAACTTTCTGTTCCGTGCCAATGTGGAACAGGCATTCGCCCAGATGTATGGCAAGCAGTCGTTCCCGATGGAGCGCATGGACATCGCCGCGCTCTGGCTCCTTTGCAACAGCTACGACAACATGAAAGTCAAATTCCCCAAGAAGACCCGCTACGGTGTTGGTATATCCGGCAAGTGGGATGGAAAGGATGCACAGTTGGCACCCACGGAAATATGGTGCAAGGAATCGGACGCGCAGAAAGTTTATGAGAATTTCATGAAAATGAACGGCAAGACTGTCACAGCTGAGGTTGTGGAGGTCAACCCGAAAGTGGAGTGGTGCCACGAGTTGCTCAACATGGCGACCCTTCAGGAGGTGTCCATCGAGGAGCTGGGATTCCTGCCAGCTCGTACAATGGCGGCCGCAGACCTTCTGTTTGAGAAAGGGCTTATCTCGTCGCCCCGCACCTCGGTGTCATCACTACCTCATCATCTGAAGCGTCACGTTGAGCGTCGCTTCCCTGAGGCAAAGGCGTTCCCGTTCCGTCCGGAAGAGCAGATACCCTACTGCCACGGAATTATCACTACCGAGCGTACACCTCTCTTTCTCAGCGACGACGAGCAGCGTGTGTATGAACTCATCAGCACCCGTACCGAAATGGCATTTGACTCTGCCAAATGTATCGAGGTCGGTATCATGGCTAATATAGAGGGTATCGACATCTTCGGCACAGCCGAACTGCCCGACAATGCGGAATGTGTTCCGGGGAGCATCGCATTTACAGTCTCAGGCGTGAATATATTCTCTTTCTCGAATCGCACGCCCGAAACCCTGACCGCCGTAGCCTTCCTGCACGACCTCAATGAACTGGTCAACACTGACGGTGATACCCCCTCACTTCTTCCCGTGGGCAGTTACCGCGACTGCGGAGCCTGCCTCCAGCGTCTCATCGACAACGGATTAGTGAAATATCTGCTTGGAGACATCGAGCCGACGGAGAAGGCGCGTGTGCTTCTTTCACACGTCGGCCATCTCGAACTCTCCGACATCGGCAAGTACATCAGCCAGATTGACGAGGTTGACGCGCTCGCGGAGAACCGCAAGCCAACAAAGCCGGTAATGCGGGAGTATGAGAACTGGATTCATCCCCTTATTCTCTCGCTCATCACCGACAAGAAATCCTTTGTCAGCAAGGTATCGGGCTACACCTGTCCGAAATGCGGCAACCACGGACTGACCGTGTTCCCGGCTACAGTTGCCTGTGAGTGCTGTGGATTCTCAATCCCGCTCCACTTCCACGGCTACGACCTGACCGACAAGGACATCGAGCAACTCGTCCGATACAAATACACATCGCCCATCTACGGCTTTACAAATACCAGAGGTCGCAAATTCTGCGAATCGCTGGTAATCGACAACCGTTTCGGCGTGACATTCTCCGCCAAAGCCGCCAAGATATATTCATAAAATAGAATTGCCTATGCAGACAATCGAAATAGACAAGGAGGTGTTTGAGGACATGGTGAAATCCATGCAGTTTCTTCACACAATGGTGAGCCGTATGTGGAAACTGCTACATCCACCCGCCGGTTCCGGAAAATGGCTCACACCATACGCGGCGGCAAATGCCATGTGTATCACCGTCCGCCAGCTCCAGACGCTGAAATCAAGCGGAAAGATAGGCTACTTCCAAGAGCCGGGAGGGAACTGTCTGTTCAGCGAAGCTGAGATAGGACGTTATCTTGACGACAACCGGATGGAGGCCGGAGGAAGCCTATGACAGATGAGATTATCACCAAACGCCATCCCGGTGTGATGACATTCTATGCACAGGCAAGGGAATTGGCTGAAATGTTTGAGGCGATAGCCCCGAATATCCGACCGCCGTTGGCAGGGAGATTCTTCATCGAAGACAAGGAATTGTCAAAACGGCTGTCGTTGCATCGCCGTACTCTCCAGAACTTCCGCAATGCCAATATCATTCCCTATTATAAAATAGGTGGCAAGACCATCTACGATGAAGCGGAGATAGAAGAATGGCTCAACGCCAACTTCCACGCCAAATACTGACGTGATTGTGTTATACATATAAACTGGCCGAAGGGCGACAACCGAGTGTCATGCTCGATTGTCGCCCTTCATTAATTCTGTCATTCCTCAAAGAGGATTTTTTCTCGGACGTCCACGCTTTTTGAGCGGCTCACGCTCAAAAGTTGTAGGTTTTTCGGGGAGAGGATTGATGTTGTGGTCTATGCCGTCGAATTTTGAGCGCATCTTCTGCATATCTTCCGACACAGCTTCATCGAGCATTTTCGCGTAGATTTGAGTAGTCTGAATGTCGGAATGGCCGAGCATCTTTGAAATAGACTCAATGGGGACATGATTGCGGAGCGACATAGTCGCAAATGTATGGCGCGCGATGTGTGTTGTCAGATGCTTCTGGATTTTGGCGAGAGTCGCAATCTCGGCAAGATAGGAATTCATGCGCTGGTTGGATATTACCGGCAGAACAATCCCCTTGGCTATGACCGTCGGATGATTTTCATACTTCTTGATTAGACGCTGCGGAATATCAAGGAGCGGGATGGTGCTTATCTCGCCGGTTTTCTGACGAGGCTTGCGTATCCACTTCTCTCCATTGTCATCTTCGACAATGAATTCTTTTGAGAGGGTGGAAATGTCGGCAAACGCCAGACCTGTGAAGCGATAGAAAACTATCAATACAACCAATAGAGGAATCCGGCAAAAGAACTGCAATTCGTTGTAAAGCAGCAAAATTGTGTTGGTTTGCGCAGTTGGGTAAATAGCAAAAACAGGTAGAATAACGAACCTGTTCAGCTACCAAGTCATTACCTGTTTTCATTTCATTTAGATGCAGTCAATCAAGGGATAAACTGTCAGTTAAAAGGTATTTCCATCCGGGAATCTTACTTTACCCTACAGATTTAACCTATCCGGTTTTGATTGCGCCGTTCTGCCTGATTCTCATACCGTTCAACAGGCGAGATATGAGTAAAATTGCAATCAAAAAAGTAACGCATGAAAACAGAAATGAAAGTGCTGCTCTACATCAAGCGCAGCGTACAGGACAAGGACGGCTTTTCTCCGCTCATGAGCAGAATATCCGTCAGGGGAAAGGTCAATTCCATCGCGCAATTCGCGTGCAAGTTCAAAATAGATGTGCGGTTGTGGAACGCCACCGCCCAACGCTGCACCGGCAAAAGCAAGGCGGCGACAATGGCAAACAGAGAGATTGAACGGCTACTGCTGTTGTTGCAGAAGCGGTTCAACGAACTTACTGATATCAAGGATGTCGTGAAAGCGGAGGAAGTCAGAAACGTGTTCCAAGGTCTGGCTGAGACTCAGGATACCATCATGAAGCTCTATGCGGAGCATAACAGCGACTATGCCCTGCGTGTAGGGGTGAATAGGGCGGCAAGCACGTTCTACCAGTACCGGAACACCTGCCGGATACTCGGTGAGTTCCTGAAAGAGAGATACCATGTGTCGGATATGCCTGTCAAGCAGCTGGATGAAAACTTTATCGAGGCGTTTGATATGTATATGCGCACGACAAGGCGTTTCATGCCCAGGACCATACTCGGACATATTAACCGCCTGAAAAGCGTAATGATGCTTGCCGTGTTCCGCGGCATCGTACCTTTCAGCCCGTTCAAAGGTTATGCGCCGCAAAAACCTGTTTTCAAACAGATGTATCTGACAGAAGACGAGCTTGACAGGTTTGCGAACACTACCTATGACACCCCCAACCGTAATTTCACGAGGGACATGTTCCTGTTCTCGTGCTGGACGGGTATCTGTTACTGCGACATGAGGAGCCTGACAGCCGCCAATCTGGTGAGAGCGGATGACGGTAGTCTGTGGATTCATACGGAAAGACAAAAAACAGGGACGCCCGAATGTATCCGGTTGATGGAGATACCGCTGAATATCATTGAAAAATACAAGGATATGGACAGCAACGGGAAACTCCTTCCTATGCTGACCAAAGAGAGCATGAACAGACACCTGAAAAAGATGTCCGTGATGTGCGGCATCAACCGTCCGATCTCATTCCATCAGGCAAGGCACACCTTCGGAAGCATCATCTGTCTGTCACAGGGGATTCCGATAGAGACCGTCAGTAAAATCATGGGGCATCGGCATATCACCACCACACAGCGGTATGCGAAAGTCACGCAGGATAAAATAGACAAGGACATGGACGGTCTGAACGATATTATCGGGGGCAAGTTTACCTTATCGGGCATTGACACTGCCCCGTCTCCAATTCTGAAGGATTATAGCCAACGTAAAGTCAATCCGAGCATGAAGCAAAGAGAGTACATAACCAAAATGATGGAGGGGTAAGCCATGCGAAGCACATTCAAACTGTTGTTCTATATCAACCGCCGGAAAATAAAGAAAAACGGCAGATGTCCGATTATGGGACGGGTCACCCTTGACGGGAAGATAAGCCAGTATTCCACAGGGTTGGAAATAGAGCCTGACTTATGGGATGCAAAAGTGGGCAAGGCATTCACGGACGGCCGTAAGACCGGAAACATCACCGGCGAAAAAAGAAATGAGTTGAACAGGCTGAACTCATTATTGGAGGCTTTGGAGGAGAAAGCGAAGGCCGCCTACAAAAGAAACGTGGACTCTTATGGCTTCGTCTCGGCAGAAATCATCAAGAATGCCGTCACCGGAAAATCCGATGTCAAAGAGACATTGCTGTCCCTGTTTGACGAACATAACGGGGAATACGCCAAACGTGTGGGCATTGACCGGACAAGGCATTCCTACGTCCGTTATCTTACCACCCGCAAGCATATATTTAACTTTTTGAAATTCAAGTATGATTTGGAGGATATTCCGTTACGCTCACTGACGATGAAGTTCATGACCGACTTCACGTTCTATTTCTCTACCGTATTGCGGTTAAAGGTGTCTGCCTACAATGACTACCTTATCCTGCTACACAAGATGACACGGCTGGCGTTGAAGAAGCACATACTCAAGCGCGACCCGTTTGCAGGGCATAAGATTGAGAAAGTGCCTGTCAACCATCGCCACCTGAACAGGGAACAGTTTGAAAAGCTGCTCAATGCCAAACTGCCCACCTACCGCCTGTGCCACACGCGCGACCTGTTTGTCTTTTCGGTGTTCACTGGCATCGGAAGGGCAGATCTGGCAAACCTGACGGAAGACAACATCGTCACAAAGGAAGACGGTTCCAAATGGATTCACATCGCACGGCAGAAGACCAAGGCGGAGTGCCATATCAAACTTCTTGACATACCTCTCCGCATTATCGAAAAATACAAAGGGGAAGGCAAGGACGGAAGATTGTTTTACGTCCCGCAGACCTGTAACCTGTGCCGCAGCCTTAAAATCATAGCCGAACAGTGCGGTCTGGGATGTCACCTGACATTCTATCAGGCGAGGCACAGTTTTGCGACCCTTATCTGCCTGAGCAACGGGGTTCCGATAGAAACCATCAGCAAGATGATGGGACATTATTCCATACGCACCACCCAGATATATGCCGAGATAACCAACCACAAAGTGAGCAGGGATTTGGAAACCCTGTCTGAAAATACCAAAGGCAAATATGCGTTGCCCGATGACGGTATGCCGTCACGGGTGTTCAAATGCGGAAATTACAGCGGTTGGAAAAAGGAGTGTGCATCAAATGATGAAACTAAAATCAAGTGACAATGAATAGAGGAATAATAACAATCAGTGAAACGGGTGCGGTCACGATGCCGACCGTATCCGTATGGATGACGCAACAAGAGATAGCCGACCTGTTCGGCGTGTTTTCCTGCCACGTCCGCAAGGCTATCCGTTCCATCTACAAGAACAAGGAAGTGAATGAACTTGATACAATGAAGTATCTCAGGCAAGCGGATGGAATCAGTTATGACGTTTACAGCCTTGAAATGATTATAGCCGTTGTATTCAGGATATGCAGTAAAGAGAGTGTCTTGTTCAGACGGTTTATAATAAATGAAATTAGTGGCACTAAGAGAGGAACTCCGGTTACATTGTTTGTTTCCTGTGGCAGGGATAACAACCGATGGTATAGTTGAGGTTCATCCCGCCAGCCACTCGTTCCCGATGCACGGATGCAAAGGTAGCGTGTGGCTTTGACGGCATTGGCAAGGTCGGGCGGCAAGCCGTTTCGGGCAGAATCTTCCTCCTGTGGAGCGTATTCGGCCCGAAAACCTTGCCACTGCCTGCCACACGCTTTTAGAGCATCCGGCAACGGAAACAAGCGACTGGCGGGAAATCAGAAGATAGAAAGGAATGGCTTACAGGCGAAGCAGGATATTGGTGCTTCATCTGTAAGCCATTCCTTTTTTCTTTATGTTAAAAGTCCATTGCTCCGCAACCATAGGGCAGACGGCAAACCGCGCTCCTTCAAGAAAATCATGTGCCTGTCAGCCGATAGGCGGAACGGTAGCCGTCAGCAAGCATCCTTTCGATGTCGGATTCACGGTAGAGGATTTTGCCACCCAACTGGATATAGGCGATACGCCCCTCGTTGCGATAATCCTGAAGTGTCCGGCGGCTCACCTTCAACCGTGCCGACACCTCCTTGTCAGTGAAGAAACGTTCACCGTTCAGTGTCGGGCGGTAATTGGCGGTCAGATGCTCGAAGCTGTCCAAAAGACGGTCGAGACTGCCCATGAAGTGGATTATCCACTCGTTGTCCTTGTTAATCAGTTCATTCATGTTACTTTGGATTTAGTGAGTATTGTTAGTTTACTTCGTTCATTTCATCAAGTTTATATCGTTCTTCCTTTGAACTTTGCTTCCTTGCGCCTGTCCTCCACAACGGAAACAATGCGCTGCACATCATCGGGACGGTAGTAGGTCTTGTGGTTTATCTGCGAGTAAGCCAGCGTCCCGTTGTCCCGAAGCGTCTGCAATGTGCGTGGGCTGATGTTGAGCATCCGGCAAACGTCCTGATTGTCCATCCACCCGCCCATTGTCTTCTCTCCGTGCCGCCGGCAGATGGCATCCATGCGACTGACGAAACGGTCGAACTTGGCGACCATCGCCTCAAAGGTCTTTCTTTCAATTGATACGATTTCCATATACATACTTTTTATTGTTACTGTTTCTTTTGCCACAAAGGAATATATAATCTACTACCTTGCAATGGATTTCCAGAAAGTGGCAGCGTGTTGCACCGATACGGTAATCATTGTCCGGTATGCCGTGAGTCGGTTATTTGCGACTGGAATTTCCATACTCTCTTTCTTTTCGTTACGTATTCCTTTTGCCGCAAAGAAATACATAATCTGTTATCCGGCAATGGATTTTCCGGAAGTGGAAGCATGTGGCACAGGTTGGTAGAGGTTGGCACAGATTGGAGGTGTATTCTTAATTCCGGAAATCAGGAATGTGGCAAGAGAGAAAAACAAGGGCTTAATTCAAACCTGACTGTAATCGCACCTTTGTTCTTCCGGCTATTCAGATCCGGCAAATCTGTGAAGTCCTCACCGGTGTCTCTATCACCATAAAGCAAAGTCTCACAATATTGCCTAATCGAATCCAAGTTGTTGACTGACTGTACTAAAACGTCTTACTTTGCTTGCAACAATCGGTCGAGGTACTGACCAAGACCACAGTAATAACTTAATCAACCTGTTTTATGACAATGAAAAGAGAACCAAGTATCAGTGAGCAGCAGGCCCGTGAAATCGTGGAAAGAATGGGACGCAGGGAATCCCGCAGTGAGAAGTCTATGGACGACTTCTACCGAAACATCGGTCTGGAGCCGGACATCTGGCACAACCCGTCAAGACCGTCACGAAAAAAGCGGAAACAGCTACGGTGGATGAACCGTCAGGCAGAACTCCCGAAGAAGTGGCAGTGCCACAGAAGCGTGTCAGCAGCAAACAACGCAGGCTGTCGCTGGACGAGTACCGTACCGCTTACCTGCAAGTTCCCAAGATAACCGACCGCAAGCCTGTGTTCGTCAGCGGTGAGGTGCGTGACCGGCTGGACGGGATTGTCCGCCGTCTCGGCGGGCGTGGCATGAGTGCTTCGGGACTTATCGAGAACCTCGCCCGCCTGCACCTTGAAACCTACCGGGAGGACATCGAGCAGTGGCGCAAACTCTGATGGGATTACGGTGGAACAGGTTGAGCCGTTGGATGTACTCCATCGGTTCGACCGATACACAAAGTGAGTTATTACACTCGGAAATCAATCCGACAGTCGGAGGATTTTTGTGTCCTCAAAGACACAGCAAGGTATGTTTTCAGTTACTCGGATGTTCCGGAGTAACTGAAAACCCTTGCACCGCCGTGGGCAGAATTATCCTCCGCAGTCGGATAATTTCGGGGTTCCTTAATCAAAGATTAAACAATGGACAAGCCATAAAATTAAAAGAATAAGAAGAATGGAAAAGAAGAGCAAGTACGGGAGAAATCCCAAATTGAACCCGAAGACGCACTGCGTGATGGTGCGCTTCGATGATGAGGAATGGAACAAATTTCTCACGATGTACGAAGAATCACAGGTGTATGCGAAAGCTGTTTTTCTGAAGGCGCATTTCTTCGGGCAGAAGTTCAAGGTGCTGAAAGTGGACAAGACGCTGGTGGACTACTACACCAAACTGTCGGACTTCCACGCCCAGTTCCGTGCCATCGGTACGAACTACAATCAGGTCGTTAAAGAGTTGCGCATCCACTTTTCGGAGAAGAAGGCGATGGCGTTGCTCTACAAGTTGGAGAAACATACCATCGACCTTGTGAAACTGAGCCGGGAGATCGTGGAACTTTCAAGGGAGATGTATGCTAAGTGGGAACAACAGAAAGGATAAATTCCATTGTACACCTAAAAAATACTGTAGGTACACAGCCCTGTGAAATAATGCGAAACGCCGAGAATTTCATAGGGTCCACCATATCATCATCGGACGTCCGGAACTATATACGAAAGATGGGAATCGACCGAAAGGATTGAAAATATAATTCTTATCATAGAAACGACTTTGTCATTATGCGCAGTCGTTTCTATGTTTCATTTACCTCTTTTTACTTAGTAACTAACACGAAATTGCTACTTTTGTAAAATGATTCAAGAGAAGTTCAAATTTTACAAGCCATGTAAGCTATTGCAACCTTACGTGAGATATTATTGGGTATTCAAAAGTAACCAGTTTTTGAATACCCTGACTTTTCCTATCGGTTGCCCTCAAATCATCTTCCATAAGCAAACACCACTATATATTCCCGAATTGAATGTTATACAAGACAAACTTACCATCAGCGGACAAGTTAATTTTTCATCCCATTTGTATGCTGACGGCAATACAGAAATGATAGTGGTCGTGTTCCAGCCCCACGCCATGAGTATGTTTCTGAACATACCGACATCCCTTTTTTACAACCGGGAAGTTTCGGGCTATGATATTGAAAACAAAAGTTTGAATGAACTGGCTACACGAATATTCGACTGTGAGAATAATTCTATTTGCATAAGCTATATAGAAAAATGGCTGTTGTCACAAATTGCCGATAATTTAGCTAATACCACATACAGAGTTAAAAGAATAGATGCCGCCATACAGCGAATATATATCACTCCGCAAATCTCTGTAAACGAATTATCTTCTATTGCCTGCCTAAGTAAAAAACAGTTTGAGCGGTTGTTTCATTCATTTGTAGGCATCAATCCCAAAGAATATACCCGTATCGTCCGCTTCCAAAAGGCTTTGGCGCAGATGCAGCATCAAGCGGGCAAAGAAATCAATCAGGCACAAATAGCATACGCCAGCGGTTATGCCGACCAGTCGCACTTTATCCGGGAGTTCAAGAAATTCTGCGGATATACGCCCATGTCTTTGCTGAAAGTATCAAATCCATATTCCGATTTGTTCACCAATCCCGTATAAATGTCCCGTTTGTTCTATCCGGGGTCAAACGCTTCTCCTACTTTTGCGACCTGATTCATTAAATGAAAATAGCATTAAGTATGAAAGAAGTAAATCCCCAAGAAACCAGCCGGGCATACGCCTTTGAAATGTGGATGAACGCACCTATGCCAATGGTGACGTTCTTTAAGACACTCAACGTGTCACGCCTTGTGAAAATCAGCCGGAAATCGGGCATGAAGTTTAATATGTTGATGTGCTGGTGCATCGGTAAAGCCGCAAGAAACGTGAAAGAATTTTATCTGCTGCCCGTTGGCGGTAAACTGATGCAGTACGATACCATTGCAGTAAACACCATTGTCGCCAACAGAGAAGGCGAGGTAAGTTCATGTGATATTCCTTTCTGCGATGATTTATCTTTGTTTAACCAACACTATCTGCAACTTACCAAACAAGTGACTGAAAGTTGCGTCAATCACGACTTGACGGAAAGCATGGTTATCGGAACTTCCGCATTGGCACAATATGAAATAGACGGTGCTGTCGGGATGTATAGCGGCATTTTTAATAATCCGTTTCTTATTTGGGGCAAATACAAGCGCCGCCTGCTGAAAACGACACTTACCGTTTCTTTCCAGTTCCACCATACGCAAATGGACGGGGCGCACGCTTCCCGCTTTTTAGATGGGGTTCAGAAAGAAATTGATAAATTGAGAATATAAGTTCAGGGAAAAACGCTATCTTTGCAGAACTAACAGAAAAATAAATAGTTGTTCAACAATATGAAATGGCAGTTGTGCATATAGCTACGCTCAACGAATAGCACTTCCAATTATTGCTATTCAGCAATAGACAGGCTTATGTTTTAAGTTTGCCTGTCATTGTTTTGTCATTATCCCTTATTATAAATCTATAAGATTGTCGTGCTGCTTAAAGCGGCAGGATGTATTGTATCATATTGGTTTGAACAAATGAATTATACCTATAAGAAAATCTGGCTCATCGCTTTTCCTGTAATGATGAGCATCCTTATCGAACAGCTGATAAATATTACCGATGCTTTGTTTTTAGGGCATGTGGGTGATGTGGAATTGGGCGCATCTGCCCTTGCCGGAATATGGTTCTTGGCAATTTATATGCTCGGCTTCGGATTCAGCTTGGGGTTGCAAGTGATAATTGCCCGCCGAAACGGAGAACAGTGGTATGCAGAAACGGGAAAAACGTTCTTTCAGGGATTGTTTTTCTTGCTAATACTGGCGGTACTCCTCTGTCTGCTATCCAAGATATTTTCTCCCGTTCTGTTGAAACATCTGATAACTTCGGATGATGTTTATAATGCGGTTATCCGTTATTTGGATTGGCGTATTTGGGGATTGTTGTTCTCTTTCCCGTTCCTTGCCTTACGCTCGTTTTTGGTAGGCATTACACAGACAAAATCCCTGAACATGGCGGCTTTCACAGCCGTACTGGTGAACATTCCGCTGAACTGGCTCCTGATATTCGGCTTCGATATGGGTATATCGGGAGCGGCTATCGCTTCTTCATCTGCCGAGATGTGTTCGCTGGCTGTATTGGCTGCATATATGTTTCGGCACATTGATAAAAAAGCGTATGGCTTATACTGGCGTATTGATATAACGGTATTGAAAGAGGTATTTTCTATCTCGGTATGGAGTATGCTCCAGTTCTTTACAAGTGTAGCCATTTGGTTTCTGTTCTTCGTGGCTATCGAACGTTTGGGAGAAACGGAATTGGCTGTATCGAACATTGTAAGAAGTGTTTCCGCCCTGTTTTCCGTTATCGTCAATGCGTTGACAGGTGTCACCGGTTCTTTGGTGAGTAACCTGATTGGAGCAGGTAAAAAGAAACAAGTTTTTCCGCTTTGCCATAAGATTATCCGTTTAGGATATGCGACAGGCATTCCACTGATTGCTTTTGCGTTGTTCTTTCACCAGCACATTATAGGGGCTTATACGGAAAATCCCGCTATCATACAGCTTGCATGGCCGCCTTTTCTTGTCATGCTGTTAAATTACTTCTTTGCACTACCCGGTTACGTCTATCTGAATGCTACAACAGGAACGGGAGCGACACGGACGGTATTCATTTTTCAGGTGACAACAACTATTGCTTATCTGTTCTGCTTATGGGGATTAGGTTATTGTAATGTCCCGTTAGCGGCATATTGGGCAGTGGAATACTTATATGTAATGCTGCTTGGTACACAATCCGTCATTTATCTCAAATATAAACAATACTAAGAACTGAAAGTTATGATGAACAAGATATATCCCCGTAAGGGTGACATGCAAACCGTTTATTTGAACGCTGTCGTAAAAGACCCGTCTATCAAAATAGGCGACTATACCATTTACAATGACTTTGTTTCAGACCCGTGTCTGTTTGAGCAAAACAACGTATTGTATCATTATCCCATTAACCATGAACAGCTGATAATTGGAAAATTCTGTTCTATTGCTTGCGGTGCAAAATTTCTGTTCAACTGCGCCAATCATACCCTGAAATCACTATCGACTTACACGTTCCCGCTGTTTTATGAAGATTGGGAATTGGATAAGGCAAATGTGACTTCCGCTTGGGACAACAAAGGCGACATCGTAATAGGCAATGATGTATGGATAGGCTATGAAGCCGTTATTATGGCTGGTGTCCATATCGGTGACGGTGCTATTGTTGGTACAAGGGCGGTTGTGACGAAAGATGTTCCGCCCTATACCATTGTAGGTGGTATCCCCGCAAAGGAGATACGAAAGCGGTTCAGTCCTGATATAATAGAACAGATGCAGGATTTGAAATGGTGGGACTGGTCGGTAGATAAGATACGGGAGTTTTTGCCTTATCTGAAAGATGGACGTTGGGATAAATTATAGGCAGTATGAAATCAATCAAGAATCTAATTTCACTCGGCTATTTGCTGATGGCATTATTGGTTATCGGCATAATGTATATTTGGTATAAAGAATGGTGCGATTTAGAGAAATTGGAAGTTCAGAATCGTCATATAGATACTTTTCGCCAAGAATCGCACGAAATATTTGTTTTTCTTATTGAGCTATCTTTATCGGGCGAGACTGTATTGGAGTGGGAAGATGCAGATTTGGAATATTACCATTATCAACGAATGGTAATGGACAGTATGCTATGCCGTTTCAAAACGATTTATCCGACAAAGCGCATAGACAGTGTACGCCATCTTCTTGAAGATAAGGAACGACAAATGCGTCAAATCGTGCAGGTACTTGAGCAGCAACAAGCCATCAACGATAAGATCACTCGTCAAGTACCCATAATCGTACAGAAAAGTGTGCAGGAACAACCGCAAAAACCGAAGCGGAAAGGATTTCTCGGCATATTCGGCAAGAAAGAAAAGCCAAAGCCAACCGTGACCACAACAATGCTCCGTTCCCTCGACCGGGACATGATAACCGAGCAACGGGCACAAAGCCGCCGTCTGTCGGAACACACCGACAGCCTTGCGGTACGAAATGCGGAACTTAACCGGCAACTGCACGGATTTATACACCAGATGGATAAAAAGGTGCAAGCCGATCTGCAAAAACGGGAAGCCGAGATAACCGCCATGGGGGAACAGTCGTTTATGCAGATAGGTAGCCTGACAGGATTCGTCCTCCTCCTGCTGGTAATCTCATATATCATCATACACTGTAATGCCAACCGTATCAAACGATACAAACAGAAAACGACTGATTTAATAGGACAGTTGCAACAGTCGGTAGAGCAAAACGAAGCTCTGATAGCCTCTCGCAAGAAAGTCGTGCATACCATCACCCATGAACTGCGCACACCTTTAACCGCAATAATCGGTTATACCGCGTTGATGGAAAAAGGGAATGATGCAGATAAAAAAGAGCAATATGTCCGTAATATCCGGCAATCTTCGGAACGTATGCGTGAAATGCTCAACACCCTGCTGAGTTTCTTCCGTCTGGATAACGGCAAGGAGCAGCCGAACATTTCTCCTTGCCGGATTTCGACAATCACGCACATTCTTGAAACGGAGTTTACGCCCGTCGCCATGCACAAGGGACTGGCTCTTACCATAACCAATCAAACGGATACTATTGTCCTAACCGATAAGGAACGTATCCTGCAAATCGGCAACAACCTGCTGTCAAACGCTATCAAGTTCACGGAGAACGGTGGCGTTTCTCTGACAATGGATTATAATAACGATACGCTGACACTTATCGTCGAAGATACGGGCACAGGAATGACCAACGAGGAACAGCAACGCGTGTTCGGCGCGTTTGAACGTCTGTCAAACGCCGCCGCAAAAGACGGCTTCGGACTGGGACTTTCCATCGTTCAGCGTATCGTGTCAATGCTCGGCGGCACGATACAGTTGGAGAGCGAGAAAGGCAAAGGCAGCCGTTTCACGGTAAAAATACCCATGCAGACAGCCGGAGAACTGCCGGAAAGGATAAATCAGACACGGATTCATCATGACCGTACATTCCATAATGTCATTGCCATCGACAATGACGAGGTGTTACTATTGATGTTGAAAGAAATGTATGCACAGGAAGGCGTACACTGCGACACCTGCACCGATGCTGCGGAATTGATGGAAATGATACGCCGGAAAGAATACAGCCTGCTTCTGACAGATCTGAACATGCCGGAAATCAACGGCTTCGAGCTGCTGGAACTGCTGCGCACCTCCAACGTTGGCAATTCAAAGACTATCCCGGTAGTCGTGACAACCGCTTCGGGCAGTTGCAGCAAGGAGGAACTTATGGAACGTGGTTTCTCCGGTTGCCTGCTCAAACCGTTCTCCATATTGGAACTTATGGAGGTTTCAGACAAATGCGCCATGCAAGGCAACCGGAATGAAAAGCCGGATTTCACCTCCCTGCTGTCCTACGGCAATGAAGCCGTCATGCTGGAGAAACTGATAACGGAAACCGAAAAGGAAATGCAGGCGGTCAGGGATGCGGAGCAACGGAAAGACCTTCAGGAACTGAACGCCCTGACACACCACCTGCGAAGTTCATGGGAGATACTCCGTGCCGACCAACCGTTAAGGGAACTATACAAATTGCTTCATAGCGATGGCACACCTGACGATAAAACAATTGGCAATGCTGTAAAAGCTGTGCTGGATAAGGGTTCGGAAATCATCCGGCTGGCAAAAGAAGAAAGGAGAAAATACGAAAATGGATAAGACAAAAATCATCGTGGTGGAGGATAACATCGTGTATTGCGAGTTCGTCTGTAATCTGCTGGCACGCGAGGGATTCCGCACCGTGCAGGCTTTCCACCTCTCGACTGCGAAGAAATATCTGCAACAGGTCGCAGACGGGGACATCGTGGTTTCCGACCTGCGCCTGCCCGACGGCAACGGTATCGACCTGCTGCGCTGGATGCGCAAGGAAGGTATGATGCAGCCGTTCATTATCATGACCGACTATGCCGAAGTGCATACGGCGGTTGAAAGCATGAAACTCGGCTCGCTGGACTACATACCCAAGCAGCTTGTGGAAGACAGGCTCGTCCCTCTGCTCCGTACCATATTAAAAGAACGGAATATCGGACGAAGCCGTATGCCCCTGTTCTCGCGTGACGGCTCGGCGTTCCAAGCCATTATGAAGCGGATAAGGCTGGTAGCCCCCACCGACATGAGCGTGCTGATATTCGGGGAGAACGGCACGGGCAAGGAGCATATCGCCCACCTGCTGCACGACAAGGGCAAGCGGGCAGGAAAACCGTTTGTGGCTGTGGACTGCGGTTCGCTCACCAAAGAACTTGCGCCGTCGGCTTTCTTCGGACACGTCAGAGGCGCATTCACAGGTGCGGACAGTGCCAAGAAAGGTTATTTCCATGAGGCGGAAGGCGGCACGCTGTTTTTGGACGAGGTGGGCAACCTCGCACCGGAAACCCAGCAAATGCTTCTGCGCGCCATACAGGAGCGGCGATACCGCCCGGTAGGTGACAAATCTGACCGTAGTTTCAATGTCCGCATCATCGCCGCCACCAACGAGGATCTGGAGAAGGCGGTCCATGAAAAGCGTTTCCGGCAGGACTTGTTGTACCGTCTTCATGACTTCGAGATAACCGTCCCGCCGTTGCGCGACTGTCAGGAGGACGTCATGCCGCTGGCTGAGTTCTTCCGTGAAATTGCGAACCGGGAACTGGAATGCGATGTCATCGGTTTTGACGGTGAAGCCCGCAAGACATTGCTGACCCATGCGTGGCCGGGCAATGTCCGTGAGCTTCGTCAGAAAATCATGGGCGCGGTGTTGCAGGCACAGACCGGGCTTGTAACGAAAGAGCATCTGGAACTTGCCGTTACGAAACCAACATCACCTGTCAGCTTCGCCCTGCGCAGCGATGCGGAAGACAAGGAGCGTGTCTTACGCGCGTTGAAGCAGGCGAACGGTAACCGCAAGGTTGCCGCAGAACTGCTCGGGATAGGACGTACGACGCTGTACAACAAACTGGAAGAATATGGATTGAAGTATAAATTTCAGCAACCATAGCCGGTAATTCGCTGAATTTGTATGATTTTGATTATCAGAATTTGGTTAATTCTCAAAATAATATTATCTTCGCATTGAGCTATTTGAAATGATTGGGAATCATGCAAAATGATGAAGACAGGTGGTTTCTAACCCATTACCTATACCTCTATTATTAGTTTGCAATTTATTGATAATCAAGCATACATTAGTTAGTGCAACAAATGTGAAGCAACAGAAGACGAAGGTGTCGCGCACTTGGTCGAGGCGGGGAAACTCCGTCAGATTGAGTGCCATGATTCGCTTTACCTCTTCCTCGCCAAGATGACCACGGTTTGTGGCGGTTCGGGAGTAGTGCTTGTCGATGAAGGGGTCTTCATCAAGCCACTTGTTGGCGAGAGCGACACGGGTCACCTTCTTTAGATAGCGGACATATCGGATGGCGGCATTGTTGCCGTTACCCTTGTTGACACGCAGAAAGTGCTCGAAGTCGTCAATCATGCCGCTTGTCAACTTTTTAATAGGAATATCGTCCCTTCCTTCTCGCTTCTGAATAAACTCAGCGAGATATTCGGCACAGCGTTTCCAGCGCAGGTATGTACCATCGCAGATGTCGCCACGGTCGAATCTCTCCTTGTGTTGTTCGTTGACATAGTTGAACACTGCACACAGCATCTTCGGCCCCTCGGCATTACCGAGAAAGTGCTGCTTGATGATGAGAGGATTGATTGCCTCTTCATCTTTCACAAGCGAGGCATGAATCTCGCTTATGCGGACACGGATTGAGTCCAAATACTTGTTGAGCTCAATATCTCTCTTGGACTTTCCAAAGGAAAGTCCTTTGGCGGCGTTCCAGTTGTCAGGGTCGACACTACGGTTGATGTTGAACTCGGCTCGCTGGCCGGAAACGGTTATGCGAGCAAAAATCGGAGTTTCCCCGGATTTTTTCTGCTGAGCCTTTCGTATCATAAAGGTCAGCGTGTAATAATTCGCTTGATACATAAGAGTCTTTTTTGACATAAAGTTAATAATCTCATGTCGTGCTCTTATGGTGCAGAAATTTGAATATCAGCGAAATATGATCTTTTCGGGTGTAAGAATCGAGACCAGCAAAAAGATTTCCTCAGAATTTACACCTGCATTTGAGCGCAGATACTGACTCGTTTTAGTGGGGTCTGAAATTCTTTACCCGTAGTTTTCAATGATTTACCTATAAATGGAGTGGTGCCCGAACCCATTTATGGAAAATCGGCGAAAATTGGGGTGTATTCGGGGTAGTCGTGTGTCTGTAACTATGCGTCAGTCAGAAGATTGGCAAGTCTTCGGGTGTAAATTTTGAATTTTCAAAATCTATTCCCGATTCTTACACCGCAGAGTGCTCAGATATGCCGATTTTTGCGGTTTGTGCAAAAATAAAAACCGTTGAAAATGTCTGATTTTCAACGGTTTTCCACTTTCTGTGGTCTTTAATAGTGACCCCGGAGAGGCTCGAACTCTCGACCCACTGATTAAGAGTCAGTTGCTCTACCAACTGAGCTACGGAGTCTTTTTTCTTTTTTGTGGTGCCACCAGGAATCGAACCGGGGACACAAGGATTTTCAGTCCTTTGCTCTACCAACTGAGCTATGGCACCAAAATATGTTTTTACAAGAAGGAAACGTTGTTGTTTTTCCGTTTTTGCGTTGCAAAGGTAGGGAGTTTTCCGATACTGTGCAAATTTTTTGGTAACTTTTTTTCGATTTTTTCAAAAAAAGTTGAAAATCGAGCTTTTTTAGCGTTTTTGAGGGTATTTTTGGAGGGTGCGGGAAGGTTATGGCTGCTTTTAACTTTTTCGGGAGCTGATTGTTTTTTGATGGTGATTTTTATATTTTGTTCATACTGTACGGTGATTTCTATTTTTGCTCATAAAAGAGTATCGAATTATTCGAAAAAAATATTTCCTATGGATACCAGTGCGGCAAAAAACTAATGGCTGTCTAAGATAAGTTTTTCAATCTCATCCGTGAAAGCTTCTGCCGATAGGTCATACGGCAGCCAATGAATCGGGAAACCGCGTTTTTCCATGCCTCTGAACCATGTCATCTGTCTTTTGGCAAACTGGTGTATGGCGATTTCAAGTCCTGACACCATCTCTTCGTATGCCATCTTGCCGGTTAGATAGAGGGTCAGGTATTTATATTCAAGACCATAATAAATCAGATCGTCGGCAGGAATGCCTGAGTCAAGCAACCGGCGTACTTCATCGAGCATCCCTTCTTCCAGACGGCTATGAAGACGCCGGGTGATGCGGTCGCGGCGTCTGTCGCGGTCAATCTCCACGCCTATCACTACCGCATCGGTAACAGGCGATGGCTCTGCCTCGCGTGCTGCGTCAGGATGGTCATTGTAGTATGTCTGAATTTCGATGGCGCGTATGGCTCGCTTAGCGGTGTCTACATCGGTTGTGTTATGCAGATTTTTCATCGAGGCCAGTATCTCTGAGAGTTCGTTGAGCGGCTTTCCTTCGAGGCTGTGCCGAAGCTCCGGATTTTCCGGTACTTCCGGGAGGCGCAGACCTTTGAGGACACTTTCGACGTAGAGGCCTGTGCCACCGCATAGGATCACATAGTTTCCTCTGGATTCAATATCGGTCTTTGCCTTATGAAAATCCCGTAGAAATTCATAGAGGTTATATTTATAACCGGCAGGGCATATATCTATAAGGTGAACAGGAATTTCTCCGTATTCCTCAATGTCCTTGCCCGTACCGATGTCCATTCCCCGGTATATCTGACGGGAATCGGCACTGATTATTTCAGCGCCGATTCTCCGGGCAAGGTCCACAGCCCTGCGTGTTTTCCCCGAGGCTGTAGGCCCGGTAATGACTATAAGCGGTCTATTTTTATCTGTGTCCATTATCTATTGAATCAGGCTTGCGTTGCTTTACGCTGACGGCGGTGAAACAGTTTGCGCAGATGGAAGAGAGGCTTGTCCTCATTGAAGCGTGCTACTTCGAGCCATTGTGAATCGTTGAAATCGACATCCCAGTCACAGATGCCTTTCAGGCGGAAGGTCGGGCGATAATTCTTGATACGGTAGAGCCTTTTGCCATCCGCGTCATAGGTCTTCCATGCCATGGTGACAGTGTAGAGCCTGTGGATCTCGGAGGCGAGCATCTTGGTCAGGTCATGATTATAAAGCAGACGCTGCAGCTGGGACAGTGTGAACCATTGGCCGCGTATAGGCGTGCTGTTGATGGTTTCTTTGGCCGGTAGACAGCAGATGAAATGGAATACGTTGGCCTGTCCCGACATGTCGGTGCTTTTATACATGAAGCGTATCGACATGTCGTCGGCCGGCAGACCTGTCAGATTTGAAAAATGGTTGGCGGCATCTTCGATGCTTATGGAATTAGAGTGCGACAGGCTGATTTCGGTAGGAGTGTCGAACTTGTCGCCATCAGGATAGTCATGGAAACCTTCGGTCCGGCTCAGGAATATGTTGTCTTTATGAAAAATTAGGAAGCGTACGCCGGAACCGTTTATGCAGACACGAGGGTTCTGCTCGATGTGGTTGTAATAATAGCTCCATAGTCCGAAATATCTCATGCCGAAGAAAATGATTGAGAAACCGTATAATATAGACGGAACCCAGTTATAGAAGAAATGATCGGCACTGTTGAGATTCACGTTGACATAGTAGAGTGCATAATATACCCATGACGTCACGCTGACGGTAGCGGAGAGGACGAGCAAAGTTCTGACCTGATAGCGGCTTTCCTGTGAGAAGACTTTTCCAAGAAATCCTCGCTCAGAAGCTGTGCCGTTGCGTATTATGCACTCTCGGCATACAGATGCGTTGTTTCCCTGTATTTCCGACAAGAGGCAGTAGAATGTGGCTACAGGCCCGAGTATGAGTATTGTCTGATAGGGGATGTGCATGTTAAGCAGCTCTTCGGGATAGAACAGCGAGATGATATGGCAGGTATAGATAATGGATATTATTATCATTATCAGAGCCGATGTACACAATGTCCTGACGCATATTGTCTGGATGAGGTCACACGACGACGCACTCAGCTTCCTCCCGTTGTTGCGGTAGATAATGAGGAGTAACATCAGTCCGAAAGTGATTGTCGGAATCCAGTGTCGTGGCACGAAAAGTGCGGCCATTTCAGGCAAAGCGAGAGCCCCCACAGCAATGGCCCAGTTGAGCCATAGCGTGAAGATTGCTTTTTCGTTTGTAATGTGATGATGTTGGGTCATGTATGTCAGATGCTTGTAGCTTAACGAAGATTGGATTTAAAGTAGGCGAGCATTCGCGAGTAGACCGAAAGACGCGCACCGCATCCATAGATCGAATGGTTCATGTTGGGATATATGAACATGTCACACCACTTTCCGGCAGACTGGAGTGCGGATGTATACTGGACTGTGTTCATGAAATGTACGTTGTCATCGGCAGTCCCGTGCATCATTAGCAGCGGTACTGACAGGTTGCCGACGGCATTCAGAGGGGCAGACGCGCGGTAGCCGTCTTCATTTTCCTGCGGAGTGAGCATATAGCGCTCGGCGTAGATAGTGTCATAATAACGCCAGTCGGTGACAGGGGCTATGGCCACGGCGGCAGCGAAAGGTGTCGATGGGGTCGACACGCACATAAGTGTCTCGTAGCCTCCGTAGCTCCATCCGCAGATGCCGATGCTGCCTGATTTAACGTATGGTTGTCCGGCAGCCCATTTTGCCACTGCCTGCTGGTCGATTGTCTCGTAGTGGCCGAGATTCTTGTATACGATGGTTTCCCATGCGCGTCCGCGTCCGCCTGTTCCGCGACCGTCGGCACAGATTACGATATATCCCTGCATGGCGGCATACTGTTCCCAGTCGATGGCCCATGAGTCGAGCACTTGCTGAGAGCCGGGGCCGCTGTACTGCGTCATGATCACGGGATATGAGCCTGATGCGGAGAATCCGGCCGGTTTCAGCATGTAGGCATTGATAGTGATGCCCTCGGCCGTCGTTACGGTGAAGAACTCACGTTTAGGAGCGGAGGCATATTTTGCCTTTGCCGCAGCATTGTCCTCAAGCACACGAATGTCTTTTCCGGCTATGTTGCGCAGTGTGTAGACAGGAGGGGTCTGTGCGTTGCTGTAGCAGACGGTGTAATAGTTCTTTGCAGGAGTAAACCAGACAGAAGCGTTGCCCTTCTCAGGAGTCATGTGGGTCATTATTCCTTTTGGGTCAATGCGCGAGACCACTCTGTTGATAGGTCCTGTGGCTGTCGACTGCACATAGTGGTTGCCTTTTGCATCTGCGCCGTAGTAAGCAAGCACATCGAAATCGCCTTTTGTGATGGCACGGGTCATTGAGCCGGCATAGTTGTACTGATAGGCGTGGGTGAATCCGGAGCGCGACGAAAGGACGACAAAATTATCTGTGTTGAATGTCAGATTCTCGTAGGTCGACGGTTCAAGCCATGCCGATTCCTCTTCCACAAGTATCGATTTGGCCACGTTTGATTTAGGATTCATGCTGAAAAGCTCCATGCGGGTCTGTGCGCGGTTGAGGGTTGCGATAATCAGGCGGTCGGGGCTTCCTCCGTAAGATATTCTGGGGATATATTCGAAATTAGTGGCAGGAATGTCAAGATTCTTTGTCTTGCGGTTGTCAACGTCATAGCTGTGGACGCTGACTTTCGAATTCGGTTGTCCGGCTACGGGATATTTGTATGTGAACGAACCGGGGTAGAGCGCATATTGCTCCATCGGATTGCAAGTCCCTTCATATAGCGGGAATGAATAGGCCGGGACATCTGTCTCATTATACTTGATGTAGCATAGCGTAAGATTGTCGGGTGCCCATGCCATTGACGAAGAAGTGGTGAATTCTTCTTCATATACCCAGTCAGGCACCCCGTTGATAATCTTGTCGGTCATGCCGTCGGTGGTTACATCGACCTCCGTATTATAGTCTATTTTATGGAGATGGATGTCATTGTCAGAACCTACGAAGGCCACCATCCGTCCGTCGGGAGAGAAAAGAGGCTCGCGTTGGTATTCAAAATTAACTGACAGCGGATGCAGCTGGCGGGTCCTTATGTTGTAGACATAGTATTTGGCCATCGAAGAACGGCGGTAGATCGGTTTCCGTTCGCGTCCAACGAGGAGTTTTGAGCCGTCGGGGCTCATCACGAAACTCTCGATTGACGGAATGGTTGTCTCGCGCGTATGTGTGACATCCATTACTGTCTCTATTTCCTTGCCGGTGGCGGTTTCGTATTTCACCACCTTTTTGCCGTCGGCAGACAGTGAGAGATAGCTCAGTCCGTCGGCGAGATATGCCGGACGTGACACACGGGCCGGAGAGTTCTGTGGAAAAACGTATGGCGCGAGATCTTTGTCGTCGGATATATTGGCTGAGATCGCCGGAAGGGCTACCGAGGCCATCAACAGATATGGGAATATTTTTTTCATGTCTCTATCGTCGATAGAATAATACTATATAATATATGTGTTGAAGTGCGGGAATAGAGAGTAGGGGACAGGTGAGAGCCGGATAGCGGAATGGTCAGAAAAGGGTCAGCTGAGCCTCGTTGTCGTTGACCGGCTTGCGCGGCGGTTCATGATAGCCGAAATCAGGGTCTTCATTTCGCTGCTGCTTTCCGGAGAACCAGTCGGTGTTGTCAAGGTTATTGTCAATGCGCGCTTTCTTCGGACGGCCTCTTCGTTTGGCCGGAGCCGGTTTTGCTGATTCGGGCGAAGGCACGGGAAGCTTGACCGGGCCGGTAGCATACGTGCGCGGTTCTTCCGGAGTTGCAGCCCGGCGGGCGAGTTCGGCTTTCAGCTTTTTGATTTCGCTGCGAAGCTTCATTTCGCTGTTGGCCTGATTGTAGAGATTTGTCTCGATAGTGCGGTGAAGAGACGCGTTCGATTCCTGAAGTTCGTTGATTTTGGCATCCTTCCGTGCTTTGATTTCCTCAAATCGGTCGAGCTGTTCCTGAATCTGACCGACGACATCCTCCTGGCCGTTCTGTTGCCGTTCGAGTTCTTTTCGCGTTGCAGCCACCTGATTGCGGAGGTCGTTTATCATCACATCGCTCATCGAGCATTTGACTTCAAGCTGTTCCTTAAGTGTCAATTGCCGGACGACTTCTCCACGCAGACGCTCGCATTCGGCGGCCATTGCTTCGTTGTCCTGTTCAAGAGCCGAGTTCTGTGTCTCAAGCAGTGGAATCTTTGTTTCCAGTTCCGCAACCTTGGCTTCAAGACCGGAATTCTTTGATTTAAGTTCGGATATTAGCGCTTCCGATGCCGATGTTTTTTCATTATTTTCGGGACGGATGTCGGTGGAAGTCGCCATCTGAGTCTCCGATTTCAATATCAGGTCGGCTTTTTCGGCTTCGAGTTCCTTTATTTTGGCCTCAAGCTCGTTTCTTCGGGTTTCGAGTTCATTGCCACGGATTTCGAGTTCTGAATTTTTAGCTTTCAGCGATTCGCTTTCATCTTCAAGACCTTTTACCCGGGCCGTAGCCTTGGCAAGTTCCTCGGCATCGTGTGAGGGCTTACGGCTGAAGAAGCGCTCCTTTTCCTGCACTTGTTTTGTAAGCTGTGCCTCCAGATCATTGATGCGGTCGAGAAGCGCGTGCTTCTGGCGGTCAGCGCTCAGGCGGAGTTTGCGGTTTTCGTCGCGAATCGATGACAGTTCATTTTCACTTCCTTCAAGTTCTGCTATTTTTTTCAGAAGCTCCTCTCGCTCTTTTTCCCACATCTTGCTGTCGGCTGAAAGGGCGGAATCGACCCGTTGACGAAGCGATTCGGAGAGCGAGTTAAGGATGTATTGACGCTGGGCTTCTACGTTAAGGCATTCCCTGACGAATTCAGGCTGAGTCCGGTTGAACAGGTCGATTACCGCGTCAAACAGGTCGTTTGTGAGTCCGGGGTCAGATGAGTCCTCATCTTTAGGTGTGTCACCGGCTTCGGAGTCCGATGTCTCGGATTCCGGTTCTTCGTGAGGTGTTGTCGGTGCGGTCGGAGATTCGGTTGGTGTCTCCGTATCATTGTTGACAGCATCGGTGGGGACTGTCGGGTCATATTCCCCTTCCTCCTCTTCGGTTTCCGGCGAAAAACCGAATGCACGACGTAGGATTGTCACTACAGACATATTGGCTCTGTGTTATGATGATAGACGGGCTGGTGCCCTATAAGTTTCAGGGTATGGCAGGGTGTACTGATGACGGTATGTCTGACCGCCTTCGGATGTCAGCTTCCTTTTGGGGTCAGACCGCCACAATGCAAAGATAACTGAAAAAATCCAAAATACATATATATATGATAGAATTGTAACTGAAATGTCCCAAATAGAAGAAAAATCTGTGTAAATTTGCACCCCATATTGTATAATACACGTTCTGATGTTACAATAGTTCGGTAAAATTTGCATATTCAATTGAATATCAATAAGATACAATGACAATTCAATATCGATGCAAACTATTGTGTATCAGTGCGATACAGCTATGCCTGCTCAAAAATTACCGAACTGTTGTATGTTACGTAGAAGTATAATAATTTTAACCTTGATTCTTGCTGTCGCGGTTGCAGGACATGCCGGTAACGGTGGCTTGGCTCTTGCTTGGGGCGACAGAGGCGACGGCACTTTTGCAAATCCGGTTCTCAATGCCGACTATTCAGATCTTGATGTGATCCGTGTGGGTGACAAGTACTACATGACATGCTCCGAGTTCCATTTCATGGGTATGCCGGTTCTGGAATCTGACGATATGGTCAACTGGCGTATCATCGGACAGGTATATGACAATATCGGAATGCCCGGATATGGAGACATGATAAAGTATGCCGAAGGAACATGGGCGCCTGCCTTGCGTTACCACGACGGTAAATTCTGGATTTTTGTCTGCACTCCCGAAGAGGGTCTCTTCATGACCGTTGCGGAGGATCCCGCCGGGCCGTGGAGTCCGTTGCATCTTGTAAAAGGTGTGGCCAAATGGGAAGATCCCTGTCCTTTCTGGGATGATAACGGTGACGCCTATCTTGTGCGCAGCCGTCATCGCGCAGGGCCTATAATAATTCATCGGATGAGTCCCGACGGACGTGAATTGCTCGATGAAGGAGTGACAGTCTATAAAGGTCCGGTTGCCGAAGGCCCTAAAATGTTTAAAAAGGACGGCTACTATTATATAAGTATTCCCGAAGGTGGCGTCAGCAAAGGATGGCAGACGGTTCTCCGCTCCAAGGATGTCTATGGCCCTTATGAGTCACGCCGTGTGCTCGAAAGGGGAAGTACGGATGTCAATGGCCCGCATCAGGGGGCGCTTGTCGAAACACCCGATGGCGATTGGTGGTTCTATCATTTCCAGTCGGCCGGGACGCGTGGCCGCGTCGTCCATCTCCAGCCTGTGAAATGGATTGACGGCTTTCCTTTCATCGGGGAAGACTATGACGGCAACGGAGTGGGCGAGCCTATGAAGATATGCCCTAAGCCGTTGGCCGGATTATCACGCCGTGAAGTGCCTCAGACATCCGACGAGTTCGATGAGGGACGGCTGGGAATCCAGTGGCAGACCAATCATAATCCTGTGTCCGGAAATATATCTTTCGGCCATCGTGAAGGATGCCTGACCATAATCCCTATGCAGTCACCGATGCTGCGCACCGCACGCAATCAGCTCACACAAAAAATAATGGGCTTCCGCTCGGAGGCGGAACTTTCTTTCGACATATCCGATATGAAGCCGGGCGACAGGAGCGGGCTTGAATGCCTTGGCAAGCAATTTGTCGGAGGCGGTGTCATGGTCGAGGACGTTAATGGCCGTCGTGTGACATCGGTTTATATGGAAAACGACAGTCTGGTGGTGTTCCGCAGGCCGTTTGAAGTGGCAGAGCCGGGGAAAGTGAACGTCCGACTGTCGATTGACACCGTAGATGGTGATTTCCGTTTCAGCTATAGCCTTGACGGGAAAAACTACATGCCGCTCGGAGACTCCTTTGAAATGAAAGAAGGTTTCTGGAAAGGTGTCAGAACCGGCATCTATGCCTATTCGACAACGGAAGACTATGGAAAAACACATTTTGATTATTTCCGTTACCGTCACGACGGACCGGACTTATCATCACAAAACGAATAATCAATTTTGACAATGAATAGAAAAATCAATGATTCAGCCTCCGACGACTACACGATGCTTGAGGCTATAGAGGAAGCGAAACGCTGTCTTCACTGTAAAAATCCCTTGTGCAAGAAAGGCTGTCCCATCAGCAACGACATGCCCGACTGGATACGGGAACTTTCGATGGGCAATCTCGGCAATGCGATGGCCATCATCAACGCGAAGAGCAATCTGCCGGCAGTCTGCGGCAGGGTCTGCGCCCACGAGCGTCAGTGTGAGGGTAATTGCATCCTTAACAAGAAAAACGCCCATATCCATATCGGCAAACTCGAACGTTTCGTCGCTGATTTCGACAGCGCTATGAATCTCACACGCGAGAATCTTGTCCCGAAGACCCGTGGCCGAGTGGCAGTCATCGGCAGCGGTCCCGCCGGCCTTACGGTCGCTGGTGAACTTTCACGCAAGGGCTTCGATGTGGAGATTTTCGAAATGGAGCCTGAGGCCGGCGGTGTGCTGATGCTCGGCATTCCCGAATACCGTCTGCCGAAAGAGGTGGTCCGCAACGAAATCAAAAAAATCTGTGAGCTTGGTGTGCGCATACACTGTAATGTAACCATCGGCAAGGATTTTACTGTTGACGACCTGTTCGAGAAAGGTTTCGATGCTATTTTCATGGGTACGGGCACAGGTAAGCCCAAGAAGCTTTCTATTCCCGGAAAAGACTACGAAGGAGTCCGTCAGGCCATCTACTTCCTCCGCCGTGTAAGCCTCTATAATTCGGGGCTTATCAGCCGTGATGAAATCCCGGTTAAGGAAAACGACCGTGTGTTTGTCATCGGCTGTGGCAACACCGCTATGGATGCCGCCCGTACGGCCTTGCGCATGGATGCCAAGGAGGTTACAGTTGTCTATCACAGATCGATTGAGAATATGAGCGCTCTGAGGGCAGAGTATGACGATGCCGTCAATGAAGGAGTTCGGTTTATGTGGAATTCCTCGATTACGGAAATCCGTGGTGAGAACGGAATCATAAAAGAAGTCTCCATTAACAGCGAAGGAGAGGAAATCGTCCTTCCGGCCGACAGGATAGTGATGGCTGTCGGCAGCCAGCCTGCGAGCCGCATAGTCTCGACCACAGAAGGTATAAAGGTTGATGGCAAGGGATATGTCCTTACCCGTGAGACACCCTACGGCATGACGAGCCGCAAGGGTGTGTTTGCCGGAGGCGATGTCACCAACCGTCCTGCAACTGTGGTGCATGCCATGCAGGATGCCCGCAAGGTGTCTGACGGCATAATGCAGTATGTCGACGCTCTCAAGCTCATGTCGGAAATCGACAGCAAGGAAATCTGACAGCGCTGTTCAGTCAGCCGGACTAATCCTGAAATGATAGCGACATGGCTCTGATGGTCTGTCGATGAATTGGTCAATGGCCCGTCAGTTATGATATTTTGACGAAGTGCAGGGATGCCGCCAGGTGAAAACCGTGGTTTCCCTGCTCTTCGTTATCCCCCGAAAATGTCAGGTTTCATCGAAAATTGCTGTTTTGGCGCGTTTTGTTTTGATTTATGAAACTTTTTGACTACCTTTGCGCAGTTTTTTCAATCAATATTGTTGTGGGAAAATTTTCAGAATTCCGCCTCCAATTGAAAAACATCCCCGAAGGTGTTCAAGAGTTTGAATATCATCTCGGCAAGCAGTTTTTCGTTAACATGGAGAGTGCAGACATACACGATGCCGACCTTACGGTAAGGCTGACGGTGACTCACAAGCATGATATTTATAATCTTGCATTCCATGTCACCGGAACTGTCACGCTTATATGTGACCGTTGTCTTGATGATCTCATCCATCCGATTGACGCTACATACGACATCGCCGTTAAGTATGGCGATGACTACTCGGAAACCGATGAATTGCTCATCATTCCTGAAAGCGAAAATTGGCTGAACGTGTCATATATGATTTTCGACACCGCATCACTGGCCATACCGGTCAAGCATGTCCACCCTCTCGGCAAGTGCAACCGCGCTATGAGCGCACTGCTCCGCAAGCACCGCGCGACCAAGATTGACGATGAGGACGCAGAGCTTACCGATCAGCTGATGGACGAGATGGATTCGATGGAAGCTGCCCCCGACACTCCCGGAGAATCTCAGCAGCCTGTCGATTCCCGGTGGGACGCGCTGAAAAAACTTGCGACAGACTCTTCAGAACCGGCCGACTGAAACGCCACAGCCGGAACGGTCAAGATAAATATAGATAATATACGTGTTTTCACATTTCATCAAGCAAAACAAAAAATAATAATAAATCATGGCACATCCTAAACGCAAGCAATCAAAGACCCGTACAGCAAAGCGTCGTACACATGACAAGGCTGTAGTCCCCACACTCGCCCTCTGCCCCAACTGCGGTTCATGGCATCTGTATCACACCGTATGCGGTGAATGCGGTTACTATCGCGGACGCATCGCCATCGAAAAGACAGCAGCTGTCTAAGCCAAGCCGGCTTTTACGCAATGAATCTCGCGCGGCTCAGGCAGACTTGCGGGATAAACTTATTGAACGGAGTGTTCAGAAAATATCAACCATCCGCGGGTCGGTCAGACTCGCGCATGGTTTATATTAGTATTACATGATAAAGTGACGTCAGCTGACCTCCGCTAACTTTAAATCGAAATTTAGTTATGCTCCATGCACGAATTTCAGGATTAGCTTCCTATGCGCCTGACGATATCCTCGACAACGAAATGCTGTCGAAGATGGTCGACACGAACGACGAGTGGATTACCACCCGTGTAGGCATCAAGGAACGTCGAATCCTTCGCGAACCCGGCAAAGGTTCGTCATATCTCGGTATCAAGGCTGTCGAGAAACTCCTCGAACGCACCGGAACAAAGCCTGAGGAAGTTGACCTTCTCATTTGCGCCACTTCCAATCCCGACTACCGCTTCCCGTCGACCGGTTCGGTAATCGCCCACCAGCTTGGCCTCAAGAATGCCTACGCCTACGACGTGCAGGCTGCATGCGCCGGATTTCTTGTTGCGCTTGAGGACGGTTCGGCTTATGTCCGTTCAGGTCTTCGCAAGAAGGTGGTTGTCGTTGCGGCTGAAAAGATGTCGTCGATGACCAACTATCAGGATCGCGCTACATGTCCGCTCTTCGGCGACGGTGCCGGTGCGATGCTCCTCGAACCGACCGAAGAGAATGTCGGTGTGATGGACGGAGTGTTCCACGTTGACGGCGAGGGTCTCGAACATCTCTGGATGCCAGCCGGCGGCTCTGTGCTCCCCGCTTCTCACGAGACTGTCGACGCACAGCAGCATTTCGTGATTCAGGACGGTCGCAATGTCTACAAGAACGCTGTGACCGATATGCTTGAATCATCGCTTGAAGTGATGAACCGCAACGGTCTCACCGTCGACAATATCGACTGGTTTGTTTCACATCAGGCCAATCTCCGTATCATCGAAGCCGTAGGTTCACGCCTTGGCATCGACAATGACAAGGTGCTTGTGAATATCGAGAAATACGGAAACACCTCGGCTGCTTCCGTTCCCCTCTGTCTTGATGAATATCAGGACCGTCTGAAGAAGGGTGACAAAATCATCCTTACCGCCTTCGGCGCAGGCTTCACATGGGGCGCTATGTACATTATCTGGGATCTCTGATCAGAACCCTGACATCATTGAAATGTGGCTTGACGTCATGACGACGGAAAAGGCACTCTCTGTAATTTTAAACGGAAATAGCATCTTTTCAGGTGCTATTTTTGTTTATAATTATAGTCAATAATTATAATCATCAAAACAGAAAAATCAGCGATATGGAACATAAAGCAGGATTTGTCAATATTGTCGGTAATCCGAATGTCGGAAAGTCGACTCTAATGAACGACCTCGTAGGCGAACGCATAAGCATCATAACTTCCAAAGCCCAGACTACACGCCACCGCATAATGGGTATTGTCAACACGCCCGACTATCAGATTGTGTTTTCCGACACTCCCGGTGTCCTTCAGCCCAAATACAAGCTTCAGGAAAGCATGCTGAATTTCAGCGAGGGTGCTCTGGTGGATGCGGATGTGCTTATCTATGTCACCGATGTGGTTGAAGACCCCTCGAAAAATGCCGACTTTCTCGCGAAGGTTGCCAAAGAAAAGATACCGGTGCTCCTCGTCATCAACAAGATTGACCTCGTAAAGGAACAGAAGGAACTCGAAGATCTCACCGAACGCTGGCGCGGCATTCTGCCTAATGCCGAGGTCTTCCCAATTTCAGCCAAGGAGGGTTTCAATACCGACAATCTTCTCAAACGCATAGTGGAGCTTCTTCCTGTGTCCGCACCTTATTTCGGCAAGGATGCCCTGACCGACAAGCCTGCCCGTTTCTTTGTCACTGAAATAATCCGTGAGAAGATTCTGACTCTTTATGAGAAAGAGATTCCCTATTCGGTGGAAGTCATAGTAGAGAAATTCGAGGAAAAAGATAAGTCAATCCACATTATGGCCGTCATCTATGTCGAGAGAGATTCCCAGAAGGGTATCATCATCGGCCATCAGGGAAGCAAAATCAAAAAAGTCGGCATGGAGGCACGCAAGGATATTGAAAAATTCTTTGACAAGAGCGTGTTCCTTGAGCTGTTTGTAAAAGTCGAGCCGAATTGGCGTAACCGCGAGAACAAACTGCGGTCGTTTGGCTATATGGAATAAAAAGGCCGGAAACCGCTCCAGAAAAAACAGGGGGGAGGATGCTGCTTGCAGTGTCCTCCCCTGACTTTTGTCTGTGTTACGGCAAAGTGTTACACTCCTGTGCAAATTTACGTTTTTGTAAATAACCATGCTTTTAAATTAATCCTGTTTGCTTGTTTCGGTGATGTAAATGGCGTACCTTTGCCGAGGTAACCTTAATTTTAAATACCGATACATCTAATATTCACAGAAGATATGGTAAGTGAATCAAAAAGAGAGAAGATTATCGCGCTTATCAATCGCGAAGTTGTGCCGGCCATAGGCTGTACCGAACCTGTTGCGGTGGCTCTTTGTGTGGCTAAGGCCTCTGAGCTTCTCGGTGTGCTTCCTGCACGCATAGAGGTGGCTCTGAGCGGTAACATGTTGAAAAATGCAATGGGAGTGGGAATCCCCGGGACAGGGATGATCGGACTACCCATCGCAATGGCGCTCGGCGCTCTCGTCGGGAAGTCGGAATATGGCCTTGAAGTGCTGAAGGATGTAACACCCGAGGCTGTCGAGACGGGCACACGCTATATTTCCGAAGGGCGTATTTCGATTTCACATGATGAAACAGCCCCCTCGAAGCTCCACGTCGATGTGACAGTTTCTGACGATGACGGAAACAAGGCGAGAGCGGTGATTTCGTGTGAACACACCCATTTCATTCTTCTTCAGAAGAACGGTGAGACCCTTCTCTGCGAAGATGCCACAGGCGATGCCGCCGAAAGCACCGATGATGTCGCTCTTGATCTCGCTACCGTCTATGAATTTGCAACAGAGACGCCGGTCGACGAGATTTCATTCATCCTTGAAGCGAAACGGCTGAACTTGGCCGCGGCTGAAACTGCGCTTTCCGGCGATTACGGGCATTCGCTCGGCGCTACCATACGCAACTACGGACTGAAATATTACGGTGATACACCGGTCGAACACATGATTTCATACACGTCTGCCGCCTGCGATGCACGCATGGGTGGCGCACCGGTTGCTGTGATGTCAAACTCAGGAAGCGGCAATCAGGGCATCACTGCAACTATGCCTGTGGTCAGCTTTGCCGCCGATATGGAGGCCGGAGAGGAGCAGACCATCCGTGCGCTCATCCTTAGTCATCTCACGAGCATCTACATCAAGCAGAGTCTTGGACGTCTGTCGGCGCTCTGCGGATGTGTTGTAGCCTCTACAGGTGCATCGGCGGCCATCGTCTATCTGATGGGGGGAGGTTTCAGTGAGGTCTGCTCGGCAGTCAAGAACATGGTTGCGAATCTTACAGGTATGATCTGCGACGGAGCGAAACCGTCGTGCGCGCTTAAGATTTCGTCAGGAGTGTCGACAGCCATGATGTCGGCCATGCTTGCCATGAACGGAAAGTGTGTGTCGTCAGCCGAAGGTATAATCAGCGAGGATGTCGATGCGACCATCCACAATCTGACCTCTATCGGGCGTGAGGCCATGAACGAGACCGACCGCCTTGTGCTGCAGATCATGACTTCTAAGTGACAGGGATATATAAGGAGAAACGATAAAGAGTTGCAGACATCTTCCGTCTGCAACTCTTTATCGTTTCTGGGGGCTGTGAGAGGTTTGGAGGCTCTTAGAATATAATCTGAAGACGGGCTTCAAGAATGTTTACGTGGCGTTTTGGGAGCAGGTTTTCAACGTCTCTGTTGCGGACCGTGCTGTAGGAATAGCGCAGACGGGCGAGCATCCATGAGTTGATGTAGTAGTTGAACGTGCAGTTGATGTCGTTCATGATACCCCCCTTGATTCCGGCCTTGGAATCAGACGCGTTTGTGTAGTTGTAGCCCAACACGAATTCAAGTGAGCCTTTGGCCGGAGTGGCGACACCGGCATCGGCGTGTGAATAGGTATATTGCGATCCGATGAGCAGTGTTCGTATCATACCGTAGGCACCCTGTGCGGTGTAGTTTCTGAAACCGTCCTTGCGTGCTACGTTCATGTAGTAGTACTGGGCTTCAAGAGCGAAATTACTTTTTATAAGGAGTAGTTCGGGTGTCATCTTGAAGAGTCCGCGCGCATGGTCGATGCCGGCAGAGAGTACGGGCACTTTTGAAACTCGGCTCGGAAAATTGGCGCTGTATTCGAAACCTGTATGGTCAAAGGCTGTCGGTGACGAATAGTTGAAGGATGAACCAATCTGCAGCACATCGCCGTCGCTGTGCATCGGTCGCCATACGAGACGAGTCTGTGCGCCCCAGCCTTGTTTGCCCATAGCAGTGGCATTCTGTGTCATTGCTGCTGCTTCCGAGAATACTGAAGTTCCTGCAAAGAACTGGTCTTTGTCATAGACCCACATTGCGGCGAGCAGACGGGGATTGGCATAAAAGAATTCATTGGATGTAGGTTCCTCATAAGTCTGCTTCATTGACGAGCTCGTCTCTGAGTTCAGTCCCCATTGCGGGACGAAGTAACCTACGCGGATGAGATTGGCCGGATTGAAATCATATTCGAGATATGTGTCCTTCAGACCTACTTTACCATAGCCGAAACCGACATCTATTTTTGCTTTCCATTTGCCATAGCTCGCCTTGACACCGAGACGTAGGTCGGGAATAGCTACGCCGTCGACAAATTTTGTGTCCTCTTCGTCATTCTTGATGTCTCCGTTGCCTCCCATGTAGACTGCACCGTCCATTAGGATTCGGCCGGTAGGCTTGACTGAAAGTTTCGGGGCTTCGTCTTCGGCCATTGACGGGAGAGCGCATGCTGTAGCTGTCACAAGAGCAAATATAATCTTTTTCATAATAGTCGTGTGTTTGTGTCTTTCAGTAGTTAAAAACAAAGATGAAAGTCTGGTAAAAAAGGATAGAGTTGTTGTGATGTGAGGAAAGAGCGGATGTGTTTTTACATTATTCGTTTTTCAGGTCGGTCAGTCCGTTGTGGTTTTGGTCGGGACTGGTGTGCCTTTTGCGACTTTACCTTGCTTTTTCAGCTTCTTGAATTCGGCTTTGGCTTTTTCGAGCTGAGTCTGGAAAGCCGGGTCAGCATGGAGGCGTGCGACGGTGACAGCTCCTGTGATACGTCCGGCATCGACATCGCTCTGGAAATGGTAACCGCAGATGACGCGGCTTTCGCCCATCTCATATCCGCGTTTGAGGATTTCGTTCTGGCGCTCAGGGTTGATTTCGGCAAGAACCAGCGCTGTCGCCCAGCCGATGGATGTGTGGCCTGAAGGATATGATCCGTTGGTAGAAAGTTCCTCCTGCTGTTCGGGGTTACAGGTATCTTCCGAATAAAATGAGAACGGTCGCTGGCGGTTGTAGTAGTTCTTTGCCTCGCGGGTGCCGAGGTCGCCTGCGTCTTCGCGCATTCCGACCACAAGTTTGAGGATTTCGGGAGTGTTCTCGTCAATCTCTACACCGAATGCTTCTGAGAAAGCTTCAGGCACTCCGTTGCCTTCGACCCGGGCATCGGTGACAGCTTGGTCGCCTCGCGGGGTGTTACGCATGGTCTTGCCCCATGTATAGCGGGCTTGATCGTTAAGGAATGTGATTGAAGCACCGTCAGGGGGAGGAGGTAGCAGCAGATAACTGTTGGGGACATCACCTTCCTGAAGGAAGAAAACCTCAGGGTTGGTGCGATGGTCTTTGATTTTCTTTGCAGGAGTGGCATCCTGTGCAAACGAGAGAGTGGTGGCAACGGCAAAGAATAGTGCGCATGTGGCGTTGCGTAGTGTTGAAACGAGTCGCTTCTCCATGTGAGAATTTGATTAGGAAGTTAAAGATTTTATTTTTATCAAGATTGTTCTGCCGTAGGGCTCTGTCATGTTGCTCGGAGTGGCGGCGTATATACTACAATAACATGTCATATTAAGTATAGTTTTCAAATTTTATATGTTATTGAGCATATTTTGCCATTATATTCAATATTTGTTAAACAGCCTTCAAAAATAATATCCGCCTGACTCCTTTGTCGGGAATCAGGCGGATAATATCGTTTTTAACTATTGTATCGGTCGATTAGATCCAGCGTACGAATGCGAAGTCCTGACGGTGGGGGAGTTCGGGGTTGCTGGGATAGAGACGGTAGCTGTAGCGGAACACGCCCGGATCGCGGAGCTTGTCGGCAAGCTGGAAGGTGACGATGTTGCCATCCTTTGAAACCACCTTGAACGGCACGCTTCCTACGCGGCTTTCCTGATTGTCATGAACTTTGTCGATGACAAGCTCAAGAGCGAGGTCGTCGGCAAGACCGTTGGCATCAATCTTGATGGTTGTCGTGAATGCCTCACCGCTGTTGGTGTGCTGCGAGAGGTCGCGGTCTGTGCTGACTTCGAGAACCTTCACGCCATCCCATGCGGCTGCCACTTTCTCTTTCCATGCTGCGATTTCCTTGGCAAGCTTGAAGCTGTCGGCTGAGATCTTGTCGAAACGCTTTGCTTCCGGCTCGTAGAAACGCTCGATGTAGTCTTCGATCATGCGCTGCATTGTGTATTGTGGAGCGATGTGGCCGATTGAACGTTTGATATACTGGATCCATTCGGGAGAATAGCCCTTGGAGTTCTTGGCAAAGTAGAGGGGGATAATCTCGTTTTCGAGCATCGAGTAGATGGTCGCTGCGTCGAGTTTGTCCTGCTGGCTCTGATCGGTGAATGTGCGCTTGTCGGTGAGAGCCCAGCCGGCCTTTTCGTCGAGACGGTAGCCTTCATACCACCATCCGTCGAGCACTGAGAAGTTGAGCACACCGTTCATCTCGGCCTTTTCGCCTGATGTGCCTGACGCTTCGAGAGGACGGGTCGGGGTGTTGAGCCAGATGTCGACACCGGTCACGAGGCGTTTTGCAACAATCATGTTGTAGTCTTCAAGGAAGATAATCTTGCCTTGGAACTGGGGCATGCGCGAGATTTCAGTGATGCGCTTGATGAGTCCCTGTCCTGCTCCGTCGGCGGGATGTGCCTTGCCTGAGAAGATGAACTGTACGGGGAACTGCTCGTTGTTTACGATGCGTGCGAGACGGTCGAGGTCGGTGAAGAGAAGGTGAGCGCGCTTGTAGGTGGCGAAACGGCGTGCGAAACCTATGATAAGTGCGTTGGGGTTGATGCGTTCGAGGATTTTGATTACCGCTGATGGATCGCCTTGGTTAGCGAGCCACTTGGCCTTGAAATCACGCTTGACGAAGTTGATGAATTTGTTCTTCATCGTCGTGCGCATATTCCAGATTTCTTCGTCTTTCACTTTGAAGATGCCTTCCCATGCCTTGGGGTCGCTCTGGTGGCTGAACACCTGATCGCCGAGTTTTTCAGCGTAGAACGATTTCCATTCGCTGGCAGCCCATGTCGGCATGTGTACGCCGTTAGTGACATAGCCTACATGGCTTTCTTCCCAAGAGTAGCCTTTCCATACGCCGGCAAACATTTTCTTTGACACTTCTCCGTGAAGCCAGCTTACGCCGTTTGCTTCCTGACAGGTGTTGAGGGCGAATACGCTCATTGAGAAGCGGTCCTGGCTGTCGGGGTTCTCGCGGCCCATGTTCATGAGGTCCTGCCAAGTGATGCCGAGACGGCCGGGGAATTCGTTGAGATATTTGTGGGCGAGACCTTCGTCGAAGTAGTCGTGGCCTGCGGGCACGGGGGTGTGTACGGTGTAGAGGCTTGACGAGCGCACGAGTTCGAGTGCTGTTGTGAAGTCGAGACCTTTTTCAACGTAGTCGACTAAACGCTGGAGGTTGAGGAGCGCTGCGTGGCCTTCGTTTGCGTGGTAGATGGTGTTGTGGATGCCGAGTTTCTTGAGAGCGAGCACACCGCCGATGCCGAGGAGATATTCCTGCTTGATACGGTTTTCCCAGTCACCGCCGTAGAGCTGGTGGGTGATGGGACGGTCCCATTCGCTGTTCATGTCGAAGTCGGTGTCGAGAAGATAGAGCTTCATGCGGCCTACGTTCACACGCCAGATGTGGCTGTAGATGATACGGCCGGGGAAGGGTACTTCAAGAATCATCGGATGGCCGTTGCCGTCGGTCATCTGTTCGATGGGGAGCTGGTTGAAGTTCTGAGGCTCGTAGTTGGCGATCTGCTGTCCGTCGACGCTGAGCGACTGGGTGAAGTAGCCGTAGCGGTAGAGGAAGCCGATGGCGGTCATGTCAACGCAGCTGTCGGATGCTTCCTTGATGTAGTCGCCGGCAAGGACGCCGAGACCGCCGGAATAGATCTTCAGACAGTTGCAGAGGCCATATTCCATTGAGAAATAGGAAACCGAAGGAATATCCTTGCGCATGGGTTTCGACATGTAGTCGTTAAACATGTCAAACACCACTTTGATGCGTTCCATCATCTCAGGGTCGTTCATGATTTCTTCAAGGCGCTCGTTGGAGAGCTGCTGAAGAAGCATGACGGGGTTTTCGCCTGTTGCACGCCAGAGATCGGCGTCAAGATCACGGAATAGATTTTTGGCTGCGCTGTTCCATACCCACCACAGGTTGCGTGAGAGGGTTTCGAGAGGTTTCAATGCCTCGGGAAGCACAGATTTTACAGTAATGTCGCGCCAAACGGGGGCATTAGTTTTACTTACTGGCAGTTTCATATTCTTTTTAGAGTTATGTTGCTTGTCTATTGGGTAGTCTTTTTTTATGGTACAGAGATTATCTGTTTTTCATCATCTTCACACGCTCGGCGGCTTTGTCGAGGGCGAGGGCATAGGCTTGGTCGTAGTAGACCATGAATTTCGGCCATGCGGCCTCGGCTGCGGTGCGCATGGCTGCCTTGTGGATCTTCTTTGTTTCCTTTTCGTCAGCACATGTGAGGTATTCGATTGAATGGGAGATGTTTTCAACCACACTGCGGTAGTTTGAATCACCACGGCCGATGACGTTGACACCGCATTCGTCGAAGTAGTTTTCCGATACTTTTAATACCCACTGTCCGAATCCGGAAAGTGATGTGGTGACGGTCGGGACTCCGAAGGCGACACTTTCAAGCGGAGTGTAGCCCCACGGTTCATAATATGAGGGGAACACCGTTGCGTCTGCACCCGGCAGAAGGTCGTAGTACGAAAGATTGAAAATTCCGTCGGTTGCGTTGAGGTAACAGGGCACATATATGACTGTCACACGCGGGTCAAGGGTGGTGAAGCCAAGCGAGTGGATACGGCTGTTGACCGCATCCGAATCTGGGTTGTTGAGCCAGTGGGTGAGCACCGGGTCGGCAAGAGGAGCTTCGTCATTGACAAACGGAGTATCGTTCATTCCGGCCATTCTTCCGGCAAGGTCGCTGCGGGCTTCCTTTGGCCATGCGGGAACCATGACGAATGCCAGCACGTTGCGGCAGAGACGGCGGTGTTTGAGTTCCTCACACATGTCAAGGAAAAGGTCGAGACCCTTGTTGCGGTATTCGCAGCGTCCACTGGTAATGACGATAAATGTATTGTCATCCATGCGTTTGCCGGTCAAAGCCGAAGCAACGGTCAGCATTCGGTCGCGAGCGGTCTTGCGTGCCTCCGGATATTTCGCGGCCGAGGGGACGAAATTCTTTTCGAAGCCGTTGGGCGTGACGACATCGGGACGACGTTCAAGGAGCTGTTCACATTCAGTTGCCGTGATGTCGCTGACAGTGGTGAAAATGTCAGCGGCATGAGCCACGCATTTTTCAAGCGAATGTTTGGCTTCCATGTTGAGCTCGGCGGCCATCTGGTCGCCGTTATAGCCCTTCATATAGTCGTAGAGGGGCTTGTTGTTGCCGCAGATGCTGCGCCCGATACTTGTGGCGTGGGTGGTGAAAACGGTGGCTACCTGTGGCAGTTTCCATTTCACGTAGAGAAGACCCATTCCTGTAGTCCACTCGTCGAAGTGGGCCACCATGCGGGGTTGATATTTCTTTGAGATTCGTCCGGTAGGAGTGAGCTTTGAGCCATAACCGCTTGCTATGATTGATTCGATGACGATTCCTGAGGCGTGGGCAAACGCACAGCCTTCATCGTAGTCTCCATAAGCATGGAGAGAATTGACTCCGAAACGCTGCCACATTTCGCCGTAGAATTCATCTTTTACGGCATACATGCCGTCGAATTTTACAAGCACTGCTATGGGTCGTCCGGGAATTTCCCAACGGCCTACCCTGACACTCACACTGTCAGGGAGTTTGGCGTTTTTGGCCCATGCAGACAATCCGTCAACTTTACATTCTGTAAACCAAGGCGATGGATTTTCAGAAGTCCATACGTCAGGTCCGATAAAAATTGTTTTGTCTTTGTAGAGCTTCTGTAAGGTTTTTGCCTTAGTGGACAGGACGGTATAGATACCGCCGATCTTGTTACACACTTCCCAGCTGACCTCAAAAATGAGGTCGACCTGAGGTGTCGCAGGTGTTGTGTCCATCATTCTTCTTAGATATTAACGATTTTGAGGCGCAAAGGTAAGCATTTTTTTGTAAATATCAGCAAGATACAGTGAAAATGACACAATAATGCCATCTCAGTACCGTAAAACGCCACCGTGGTCTGCGTCTCGCTGTCGCTCAGTACCCTTTTTGTGTTTTCGGCGGATAATCGCTATATTTGCAGAGATTTTACAAAAATAACAAAAAATAAATGAGATCCATGAAAAAATCAGTCATCGCACTTCTGCTTGCATGTGCGCTCGGTGGCGGAAGTTTCGCCGGGACTGCTTCGGCTCAGTCGCAATCCGCAAAAGAAAAAGCAGCCGCGCGCGATAAGGAATCGGCCAAGGCTTGGGTCGAGCTTTATCCTGAAATCGAGAAGGCCATTCAGGCTCCGACTTTCCGCGATAAGGATTATCCGATTTTCAAATACGGCAAAAAATCTAATACCGAAGGTTACCTATATACAGAACTCATCAACAAGGTTATTGACCGCTGTTCCAAGGAAGGCGGAGGCCGTGTGGTGATTCCGGCCGGAACTTGGCTGACAGGTCCGATTACGCTTAAGAGCAATGTCAACCTTCATCTTGAAGAGGGTGCCACACTGCTGTTTACTTCTGACCTGAAGGAATATCCTATCGTGCGCACTCGTTGGGAAGGTGTCGACTGCTATAACTATCAGCCGATGGTCTATGCTTTCGAGCAGGAAAACATAGCCATTACCGGCAAGGGTACTCTCGACGGCGGCGGTAAGTTTGAAAACTGGTGGCGCATGTGTGGCGCAAGGCATTTCGGCTGGGAAGAGGGAATCGTGTCGCAGAAAATCGGCCGTCCTATTCTTCTTGAATGGAATGAAAAGGGTGTGCCCGTAGAGCAGCGCCGTCTCGGCGACGGTTACGGCATGCGTGTGCAGCTTGTCAATCCAATGATGTGCAAGAATGTGCTTATCGAAGGTGTGACGATGCTCCGCTCTCCGTTCTGGGTGATTCACCCCGCACTCTGCGACAATGTGATCGTCCGCAATGTCCATGTGCAGAACGAAGGTCCCAATGGCGATGGCTGTGATCCTGATGCCTGCAAGAATGTGCTTATCGAAGGCTGCTACTTCGACACCGGCGACGACTGCATCGCCATCAAGAGCGGCCGTAACCGCGACGGTCGCGACGGTCGTCCGTCGGAAAACATCATCGTGCGCAACTGCCGTATGAAAAACGGTCATGGCGGCGTGGTGATCGGCAGTGAGATTTCAGGTGGCTACCGTAACCTTTTCGTCGAGAACTGCCAGATGGACTCTCCGCTCCTTGACCGTGTGATCCGTATCAAGACCAACAATTGCCGAGGAGGCATCATCGAGAATGTCTATGTGCGCAACGTTGAGGTGGGCGAATGCAAGGAGGCAGTGTTGAAAATCAACCTTATTTACGATCCGAAAGAAATCTGCAACCGTGCCTACGCTCCTATCGTGCGCAATGTCTATCTCGACAACGTGACCTGCAAAAAGAGCAAGTATGGTGTCTATATCGACGCTTACGATGACCGCTGCAATGTCTACAATGTTGAGGTGAAGAATTCAAGCTTCGACGGCGTGCAGACAGGCGCGTTCCTTCTCAACGGTCAGGCAGCCGATGTCCGTTTCTTTAATCTCAAAATCAACGGCAACGCTATGTAAAAAAGGTTTCTGACTGCCTGTGCTGTCTGGTATCGGAGGGGTACAGAAATTCAGAAATGACAAAAATAACAGACTTTTTATTTCTGTCATTTGGAGACGACGATTATTCGCCATAACCAAGTGAATTAAATAAAAAGTCTGTTATTTTTGTCATTTCTGAATTTCTGTACCTCTTAATTTTAATCTCAAGTTATCATTTGAGGATGTAGACAGCAAATGTCTTGGCCGGAATGGTGACCGGGATGGTGTTGCCGTCAACTGTCAGCCGGCTCTCAGACGGGACGATGCGGGAGGGATTGTCGACTGTGTTGTCTGCATCCGGGTCGTCGGCCGACAGTGTGATTGCATGTCCGTCGCTGAATTTGCGTGATTTTTTCAGTCCGTCGAATTTCAGGGTCAGTTCGCGTGGCGAGCCGGAGGTGTTGGCGACTTTTACGATATATTCATCCGTCTTGTCGTCGATGACCGCCGAGGCATAGAGTCCGTTCTGTCCCTCCTTGCCGGCCACAGGATGTCCGTCGAGTGTCAGCGGGAGCACGCGTGAGCCTTTGTATGTGGCGTAGAGCTGCTGCACATAGTAGCTTGCGGTTGCGACGGAGTTGAGATTGTCAAACCATATCATGTCGGGACGCCACTGCCAGCCTTCGACGTGGGCGAAGAGCGGCGCGTAGGTGGCCATGTGTACGACATCGGCATTGCGTTCGAGACCTGTCATGAAGGCAGCTTCCATAAGGGCGGCGTTGAAGTGGTTGAACTTTTTGCCCTTGCCGTGGCAGGCATATTCGCCGGCGAAGACTTTCGGGCCTTTGCGGTCATAGCTGTCGTAGCGGTCGGCTTGGGTAAGGAAGAACTCTTCGGGCTGATAGTAGTGCTCGTCAACGAGGTCGGCTTTCAATCGTTTCATCTCAGGCCAGAGATAGTCGAATTTATCGCCCGATGCGCTCGGTCCGGATGAGCCGACAATCTTTATGTCGGGATATTTATCGCGTATGGCCTTGACGAAGTGCTGAAGGCGTTCGGGATACTCCGGTCCCCACTGCTCGTTGCCGATGGCAATGAATTTGAGATTGAAGGGTGACGGATGTCCCATGTCGGCACGCAGTTTTCCCCACTCGCTTTCGACCGGCCCGTTGGCAAACTCGATGAGGTCGAGAGCGTCGTCGATATATGGTTTCAGACTGTCGGTCGGGACATGCGCGCCCATGTCGTTGTTCTGATACTGGCACGCCAGTCCTACGCTGAGGACAGGGAGCGGTTCAGCTCCGATTTCCTCTGCAAGCCGGAAATATTCGAAAAATCCGAGTCCGTAGCTCTGGTAATAGTCTGGGAAGAAGCGGTGGCGGAAGGTGTAGTGCCATCGGTTTTCGTTGAGCGGACGGTTTTCGACCGGCCCGACACTGTTTTTCCATTGGTAGCGTGTCTGCAGGTCTGTGCCCTCTACGATACATCCGCCGGGGAAGCGCAGCAGTCCGGGATGGATGTCGGCGAGTTTCTGTGCGAGGTCTTTGCGCAGTCCGTTTTCATGCCCTTTCCATGTGTCGGCAGGGAAGAGTGATATGTGTTCCAGATCGCAGCCGTTGCCGGAGTCGAGGAAGACGCGCAGACGGCCTTTCGCCACAGTGGCCGACGGGGTGAGTGTGGCGGTGTAGCGTTTCCATTCCTTGGAGTCTATTTCAATAGTCTGAGAGGCCATGACCTGAGTCTCGCCCATCGACGCCGGGTCGGTCAGTTCCACCCGTATTTTCGATTTTTTCCCGTCAGCTTGTGTGCGTGCCCATACGCTGAACCTGTATGTCTCTCCCTTGCGGAAGGCTACACCGAAGAAACCTTCGTTGCTGAGACCTGTCGATTTGTGCCCGTGGCCGGCAGGGGTAAGCCTGACGTAGTGCGGGTTGCGTTCAAACGGGCCGTCGTCCCTTACGGTCACATTTCCGAAACTTTCCCAGCCCATCAGTGACTGCGGGAATTCGAAGGAGCGGTTTTTGACCATTTCGGCGTAAAGTCCGCCGTCAGCGGCATAGTTGATGTCTTCAAAAAACAGTCCGTACATGGTGGGCTGCACTTCTGCTCCGGGTTTGTCGGTGCGGACAGTGAGGACCTGTGAACCGGACGTGAGCGACGCACCCAATAAAAGGGCGGTAGTGATGAATGTCGATTTAAGATTCATGGCTGGTTTACCGGTATTGTTTTAAAGCATTGTCGGAATGCAAATTTAATATTTTTTTCCGATGAGGTGAAATCTGTGATAAAAATATGGCCGCCCGGCAACTTCCGTTAACAACGGATATGCCGGGCGGCTCTTCTGATTGAAATAAAGGGCAATTGGGTGCGTTGCACCAAGTAGCAAATTTTAAGTATTGAGTACTAAGTATCGGGTGCTAAGTACCAAGTTTTAAGTATTGAGTATTGAGTATTAAGTACTAAGTACTAAGTTTCAAGTGGAAGATATGAAGGATTATTTGGTACTTAGTCCTTTGTACTTAACTTAGTCCTTATTCCCTCGTACTTAGTCCTTAATTTAGTCCTTAAAATTTACTCTTAAATTTTACTTGATGGTAGCTGTGTAGGGGAGTGAGCTGAGGTCGAGGGTGATGGTCACTTCACCGGTGACAGGTGCTGTAATATTGGCTCCATCCATAGTCAGATTGTCAAGAGAACCTCCGAGATTGATGTTCCAGTCGTTGTTGGCTCGGAACTTGAATTCACCGTTGGTGAGCGTTGTCTTGAGAGTCCATGTGAGGAGATCCTCAGAGGGAGTCATTTTGGTTTCTTCGCTCCATCCGCCGACAGTTGCATCGCCGATGATGGCGATTGATTCAATCGGTGTGGTGGTGTAGGTGAGGGCAACGATGTCGGCGGTACACCAGTAGAGGCTGTTTCCGAAGGGTTCATTGTTCTGGGTTACATTCAGGTTGCCTGCGCCTCCGTCGGTCGAGAGCTTTCCTGCTTCGGCAAAACCGAAGTTGGTGTGATCCCAGTCTGGAGCCGATGTGAATTTGAATTCACCGTCGATATGGACATATCCCTGATAGTTCTTGTAATTATTGGTGTAGAGCATCTGTGATGCACCAGCGCTCCAGTTGTTGGCAGGACCGGGAGTCCAGAGGTTGTCGAAAGCATAAGCTATATCGTAGCTGTATAAGCCGTCTTCGGGCTTAAGATTGACGGTGAGGAGGAATTTGCTTGCCTCGTTGATCATGCCGTAAGTGCCGAGTGACGTGTAGTCCTTGAGATAGCCGCTTTTTTCATCGGCGAGGTCAGCGTCGGGTGCGATTACGATACCTGAACCTGCAATGATGGTCGAACGGGGAACAATTGCCCATTCATAACCGCCGGCCGCTTGGTCAGGGCTGACTTCAATCATGCCTGAGAACGAGGGATCGTCGTAGGGACTGATGCCACTGTTGGTCATTTTTATAGCCTTGTCGATGTCGAGCGTGCCGTTAGTGCATGTGCCGACAATGTAATACTCCTCTTCGATTGTGAATTCAGGAGCGAACGGCGACATCGTGGCTGTCATGGGGCAGTAGTAGACGTTTTCACCGCCGAGACGCATATAATTGGATCCTTCGACCGCATAGGCTATATAACGGATGTGGGTTTCCTTGGATGCAGGGTCGAGAGTCTTCATAACTTCATGGAAGGCAGCGTCAAGGTCATCGGGATTGGCCATGAGCTGTGTTTCCTGAAGTTCTACGGGAAACTCTGCGGGAGTCGAGAATGCGTCTGTCGCAGCCATCTGGCCTACAAACTTGAGTTCATAGCCGGCTACAAGACTGTCGGATGCTGTGATCTCCGCGAGGGGAACAAGCGTGTCGCTGTTGTTTGCTTCGTCAAGGTTGATTGTGCCTGATACGATTGACGAAATGGTTAGATTGGCGGAATCGTAGATTGGTTCTTGCGGATTTGACTGGCCGGGAGGGTTGGGGAAGTCGAAGTCATTGTCGCAGGAGACAAGTCCGATGCCTATAGCAAATATGCCGAATAATACTGATTTTTTCATTATCGTTTTTCTGATTCTGATTTTTGTGACCCTGCCATCATTTTACCGATGGCAGGGAATTTAGATTTATTCAGTGGCGGATGATACAGTGAGCGTTGCAGGATCGGCTGTTGTATCAAGTGTGAAAGTGAGGTCACCGCCGCCCCAGTTGAATGTCCAGCAGCCTTCGCCGGTAACGCATTTGTAAGCGTCGCCGAGAGTCATTGTCAGGTCTGAACCTCCATTGTCTGACGAATATGGAGTGGCTCCCCAGCCGGTAAGTTCAGGATAAATTCTGAAATAAAGATCGCCGGCTGCAATGTTGAACGTATTGGTGTAGATACCTTCTCCTTCACGGTCGATAAGACGCCAGTTTGCATAGACAGCTGCGCTTGCTTCGCTTGGTTCTGCCCATCCTGCCATCGAGCCTACAAGATATACATAGGTTTCTTTAACGAATTTACCTTCTTTGGCAGTGATTTTGGGAGCATCTGCATCGGTGAGGTCAAAGACGAATGTCACATCGCCACCGGCCCAGCTTTCATCGGTCTTCCAGTTGTTCTGGGTGTAGGTCGGGTCAAGCAAGATGTCGGTATTGCTGAAGTTGACCACAGAGCCGGCTGTTTGTGCGCCAAGTGAAGCGTTGGGAGCATCCCAGCCTGCGAGCTGAGTGTAGAATCGGAATTCCTGAGCGCCGGCAGGTATGTTCACAGAACCTTCAAATATTCCTGTTCCGACACCGGTCTCTTCGATAGCCCAGTTGGCATAGAGTTTGGCATTGGCTTCCGACGGTTCGGTCCAGCCTGTCGGAGCTCCGACAAAATAAACGAATCTGGGCACTTCCGGGAACGGATTGAACAGCTGCACTGCCTCAAGTACGATATTGTTGGACACGCACTGGCTTGAAGCGACGTTTGTAATCCACGCATGTGCGCGCATTGTAACCTTGACAGGGGCGATTCCTTCTTCTGGATACTGAGCAAAAGAGCTGACACCCATGAGCTTGCAAAGTGCTTCGTCGAGCTCTTTCGCATCAAGTTCGATTTTGGCCTGAGTCGGGACTTTGGGTGTTAAGGTCATGTAGTTTGCCTCGCCTCCTTCAGCTGTCGCCTCTACGAACTCATTGTCAAGAGTGACATCGACAGAATATTGGGTTGTAGTGGCTACACCGTAGTCGGGTTGTGATGTAGTGAGTGAGACAGTTCCTCCATCCTGAAGGATGTAGAGCTGATTGGCCATCGGAGGAGTGTTGAGAATAAAAGTAGCCGGCTCGGGAGCGTGGTAGATTGGCTCTTTGTCAGCCTCACACGATGTGAAAGCAGCGGCGGCTACCGCAAGAGATGCTAAAATATATAACTTTTTCATTGATGAAACCATTTTAAATCATTAGTAGCCGGGATTCTGACCAAGGGTAGAGACAAACTGGGTGGGCACACAGTAGACATTGCGGTAAGCCTGTACGTTAGCTCCGTTGGCATTCGCGCCTTTCCAGCTCCAGTTATAGTTTGAACCTGCGAATTTTCCGAAACGTACAAGGTCGGAACGGCGGTGTCCTTCCCAATAGAGCTCACACATACGCTCGTCAAGGATATTTTCGGCGGTGAGAGTTCTTACATCTGCGAGACCGGCACGCTGACGCACACGGTTCATCATCTCAAGACCGTTGCATCCCTGTGCGCCGTTAAGCTCACATTCTGCAAGCATCAGATATACGTCGGCAAGACGGAAGAGGGGGAAATCGGCAGGGTTGAAAATTGTGTTGCAATAGGGAGTCTCCTGTTTCTCGTTTTTGTAGTCGTCCTCAGGAGTGTAGACAAACTTCACGCACATGTAGCCCTGATTCTTGTCGCTGAGGTCCTGTATGTCCTCGGTGTATTCTCCTTCGTAGATAAGACGTCGTGCATCGTTGGGAAGAAGCGCTTTTGAAAGTTCTTCGCGGACGCTGGGGCCTTCCCATCCCGACACTGCGAGTCCGAGGGTCTTGAGGAGGTCTGAGTCGCCACGGTAGCTGCCGCCCGAGATATAGGTAGTACCGCCGTATGTGGTGAGGGTAGTTCCGTCCTGAGGAATACCCCAGATGATTTCACCGTTGCCCACATACTTGTCGTTGGTGGCACAGAAGAGATATTTATAGGTCGGTGCAAGGGTGTCGATTGTCTTGCGGATTTCGTTACATGCGTTTGCGCAGTCCTGCCAGCGTGGCTCGCCTGTGTAGACTTCGGCGTTGAGGTAGAGTTTGGCAAGGAGCATGTAGCCGGCTTCGCGGGAAAGACGTCCGTAGACCTGCTGAGAGGCGGGAACGAGGTTGGGGATTGCATTGACAAGGTCTTCCACCACAGCTTCGAAAAGTTGCTTGCGGTCGTAGGTGGGAGGTGTCACTCCGACAGGAGAATCCTCTGTTGTCCACGGGCCTACGCCGAAAATGTCGATCATGTGATAATATGAAAGCGCGCGGAGGGTGCGGGCTTCTGCGTCGAATACTTCGACAGACAGATTGTCGCTTCCGGGAAGCAGGCTGCCATATTTGTGAAGGTCGCGGAGAAACTGGTTGACGATTGCAATCTGGTAGTTGAAGCGCGAGAAGCATTCGTAGAGCCAGTGGTTGTCAGGCGACCATGTGGAGTAGACGAGCTCGTTGATACCGCCGTCGGCCCAGTTCGAACCGATGAGTGTTTCGTCGGAACAGAGTTCCTGAAGGTTCCAGAGCTGACGTGTGTAGACACCAGCTCCGCCGTCGTCAACTGTAATACCGCCTTCAAATACAAGACCGCCGTAGATACCGGCAAGTTCTCCGTAGAGTTCTTCGGCAGTGGAGATTTCTGTTTTTGTCGTCGGATTCTCGGGAGTCACATCAAGGTCACCCACACACGCAACGAAAGCGGGCGATGAGAGTGCGATGGCACCGAGAACGATATATTTTGATAATTTCATATTGATTCTTCGTTATGATTTGGTGAGGATGAATTGTTAGAATGAAGCCACGATACCAAACGATACGGTCAGCGGGTGGGGATAGACGTTGTTGTCAATACCTGAGAAGATTTCAGGATCGAGACCTTTGTATTTGGTGATCACGAACGGATTCTGACAAGCACCGTAGAGGCGCAGGCGCAGACGGTTGTTGAGAAGATTGTCCCATGTATAGCCCACGGTGATGTTGTCACAGCGGAGGAACGATGCGTTCTGTACGAAGTAGCTGCTGCAGGCGAGCTCGTTGGTAGTCTTGTTAAAGAGGAATGAGGTGGTGTTGAGATTTGAGAGGGGCAGTGAGTTGTTGACTTCTTTCACAGCGCTGTTTGCCTGAGTGTCGTTATACACCCAGTTGCCGAGATTGGCGCGGAGTGAGATACCGAAGTCCCAGTTCTTGTAGTTGAAGGTGTTGTTCCAGTTCATTGTCACCTTCGGGTCACGGCTGTGGTAGATAATCTTGTCGTCAACTGTGATTTCACCGTCACCGTTCTGGTCTACGTAGACACCTTCAAGGGGATTGCCGTTTTCGTCATACACCTGTTCGTAGACATAGAAACTGAAGGCTGACTGGCCTACCTGATGTTTCTGGATCTTGTTACCGTTACCGAGCGAGATGCCTGAGTCATCGACAACAGTGTCGGCACCGTCGGCAAGGCGGGTAATCTTGTTCTTGTTCCATGCGACGTTGAATGCGGATGTCCAGCGGAAATCGTTGGTGACGATAGGACGGGCGGTTATGTTGAACTCGATACCTGTGTTCTCAAGGTCACCGAGGTTCATGTTGCCGGCGTTAGAGATGTTTGAACCTGCGGGATAGGGAGACTTTGTGAGGAGGTCCTTGGTTTTGCGCTTGTAGAAATCAAGGCTACCGAGGATTCTGTTGTTGAGGAATCCGAAGTCAACACCTGCGTTCCATGTATGGGTTTCCTCCCACTTGATGTTTGAATTGTAGGCAGTTGCATAGAAGGGATATGTTCCGACTGTAGGCTGGCCGGTGATTGATGGATAGACTGCGCCACCGCCTGTCCACTGGTTGTAGACGGGAAGATAGGGGAAGTAGTCATCGCCGAGATCCTGCTGGCCGGTCACACCGTAGCCTGCGCGGATTTTGAGTTCGTTCATATAGCTGCGGGCGCTTTCCATGAAGTTTTCTTCAAGAAGCTTCCAGCCGAGGGCCACAGAGGGGAAAGTACCCCAGCGGTTGTCCTTGGAGAATCGTGAAGTACCGTCGCGGCGCACTGTGGCAGTCACAAGATATTTGTCAAGGAATGTGAAGTTTACACGTCCGAAGAACGACACAAGCTGATGAGGCTGGATAGTGATGTTTGTCGGGTCTGCCTGATTGCCGATGTATTTCTCGTTTTCAGGATTTACAACCTCATATACGCGGGTGTAGTCACGTCTCTTGTTGTGGAACTTCTGCCATGAGTAACCTGCTGTTACGTCAAGAGTCGAGTTGATGCTCTCGAAGGCGTGGTTGTAGTTGAGATAGAAATCAAGGAGGAGGTTGACACGGGTCTGGAATTCATATTTGCGGCTGACACCACCGTCCTTGATGTTGATGCGGTTGCCGTTTTCAAGCACTGTATAGCCGTTGTTCCATGCCTTTGGAGTGTTGATGAAATCGTTTGAGTGGTTTTCACCGTGCTGGTAGTCGTAACCGAGGTTAAGGTTTGCACGCAGGTCGGTGAGGAATGGCATCTTGAGGTCGAGCTGGAGATTGCCAACCGACTGATATGCTGTACCTTTTGAAACTGCTGCGCGGTTTTCAGCGATAGGGTTGAGCGGTGATGTAGTGGAGTCGATGGTTTCACCGATGGCGTCAGGACCGGCGAGGATACCGCCGTTGACGTATGATGTATAGTTGCTGAAGAGCGGAGAGCCGTTGGGGTCGATTACAGGAAGAGTCGGGTTCATGCCGGCGGATGCACGGAGTGTGTTTGCACCATAATTATTGGTGATGTATGCACCCTTGACGTTAGCGTTGACCGAGAGAAGATTGTTGAAGAACTTTGGAGTCAGGTTGATTGATGCGGTCAGACGATCCATGTCGGTATTGTTGATGATACCGTTGTTGTCTGTGTAGGTTACGCCGACGCGGTAGGGAAGCCATCCGGCAGTACCGCCGACGCTGAGGCTGTAGTCCGATGAGAATGTCGTGCGTGTGAGTTCCTTCTGCCAGTCGGTGTCATAGTCGCGGATCTGTCCGTACTGAGCCGATTCGAGTCCGTATTCTTCTGTGATGAAGTTGCGGAACTGGCTTGCGCTCATCATGTCGAGATACTTGCGGGTGGTGTTGATGTATCCGTTCATGGTGAAGTTGACCTGAGGTTTGCCCTTCGCACCGGCTTTTGTGGTGATGATGATGACACCGTTTGACGCACGGCTACCGTAGATAGCTGTAGCCGAAGCATCCTTGAGGATGGTCATCGATTCGACGTTTTCAGGCGATACGAGTGCGAGAGGGTTTGAAGAACCTACGATACCCTTAGTGTCCATGGGAACTCCGTCGATGACGATAAGGGGAGCGTTGGATGCGGCGAGTGAAGCGCCACCACGGATCTGGATGTTACCGCCTTCCGATGGATTACCTGAAGTGGTCACGACCACACCCGGAGAAGCACCGACGAGAAGATCCTGAGCCGATGTGGCAAGGCCGGCTTCGATTTCCGAAGGCTTGATTGTCGCCACTGAACCGGTGGCATCGCTTTTCTTGACTGTACCGTAACCGATCGCTACGACTTCGCCGAGCATCACAGAGTTTTCCGACATTGTGACGTCGATTTCGGTACGGCCGTTGATGGCTATTTCCTGAGTCTCATAGCCGACGTATGACACCACGAGGGTGCCGTCGGATGGAGCGGAGATGGTGTAGTTGCCGTCGATGTCGGTGGCAGTTCCGAGGGTCTCGCCCCGGACTACTACACTTGCGCCAATCAGAGGTTCGCCCTCTTTGTCAACTACAGTACCTTTGACTGTAATCGTTTGCGCGAAAGCGGGGAAAGCTGCACAGAGGGCCATGAATGCCACCAGCCATACTTTCCGGGTCATTTGAAAACAAATGTTCTTCATGCACGAATTGTTTAAATAAAATTTGTAAATATGATAATCTCAAAAAAATGTAATAGGTTGTCGTTCCTGACAGCTATGGCCGTCACGTGGTGTGATGGTATTTTTTTCTGCCGATAGCAGACGGTAAGGTCGGAGGAGTGTCAGGGGATGGAATAAAAGGAAATGATTCGTGCGGACAGCGGGGATGTGTCGCGGTCAGTTTAAGGCAAGAAATGTCAGGCCGATTCTTACGGTTTAAAGCGTCCGGCAACGTAGCCGTGCCGGTCTGTCGCGCCAAACCATGAGTGCGTACCTTGAGCCGTGAGAAATCCGTTCGGTCTGTTTTTTAATCTCTACGTCGGGGTTTGTCCGATTAATCCAGAACAAACAGTGATGATGATAATATTTCCTTTATTTCAATCTCTCTACATTCCGGCGGTTTTTAAGCCGCTATCAGTGGAAAGGGGTAAGTAGATAAAGCCTTAGGCAGGAGCTTATGGCGAAATCCGCGACAAATATAAAACTTTATTTTGATTCGTTCAAATATTTTTATAGGAAATATGGGAAGATAGATAAAATTCAAGTGTAAGTGTAGAAAATGGATGCGTTTTTCCTATCTGTCGACAGGCCAGTGGTAATTGCGCAGACTGTGGGTCAGTTGGCTTTCGCGACCGGAGCAATAGCGGTCGCAGAGAGTGTGGAAGGCCGCCGTGTGTCCCGGCTCTGTGAGATGGGCGAGTTCATGACGAATTATATAGTCGCGCAGTTCGGGTGGAAGGAACACGTTGAGATAGGAAAGCCTGATGCGTCTCTGACGCGGATAGCATGTGCCAAGCACCGTGCGCCCGTGGGCTATCTCCCAGCTGTCGACCCTTAGCCCGAGGCTGTCGGCTATTTTCCGCGCATGTGGCAGAATGAGGTCGGGGGCGAGCCTGCGTCCGAAGTTTCTGATGCAGCTGTCAATGCGGGTCTGGACAGATGGTGTGGATATGTCGGCATCGGTTGGTATATATAAGGTGTAGACGGTCGTAGCTCCTTCGGAGCGACTTGTGACTGTCATGTCGCGGTGTTGGGGAAGGGCTGGAGCGATGCATAATATGAACGCAGGGGTAGTCCCAGTCTCCGGGAGAATTTCAATTTTAGTCCCGATGTGATAGCGGTGTCGGGGTCTGATGCGTTCGAGGTCTTCACGCATCCGCTCTATGGCGTCGTCTATCCGGTCGGCGGGAAGTCCGGCGGGGATGTTGACGTGTAGTTGTCCGCCTTTCCATCTTGCCGACACGCGGTGTGAACCACGGCGTTCGGTGACGTGTATGAGTCCGAGCGACGGGTGACTGATGTGGAGAGTGCTCATTCGTCGCGTTTCGAGATTCCCCACAGAAGTTTTGCGCGGAGTGTGTCGATGAAGTTGTGGTTGGTGCTGTGGACAATCTTTGTCACGAACGGCGCACGCCGCAGCCGGAGTTTAACGTCGATCGGCAGAATGAGCGAACGGCCGTCGAGCGTCACACGGTATGTATCGGTGCGCGACTCCACGGAGATGTCGATTATATGGCTGTCGGCTACGACAAGCGGGCGCATCGTCAGTGAGTGGGGCGCGATAGGCGATAGCACCCAGCACGGTGCTGTCGGCTGCACGATCGGGCCTCCGACCGAAAGGTTGTAGGCTGTCGAGCCGGTGGGGGTCGACACGATTAGTCCGTCGCCCTGATATGATGCGACCGGCATTCCGTCAAGTAGCGCGTTGACGGTTATCATCGATGCGGTGTCCTGACGTAGGATTGCGATTTCGTTGAGCGCGAATCCCCAGCCCGACACTCCGGCCTTGACTTTGTTTCCGATGCCTTTGCCTTCGAGGAGCGAGCGCGACTCGACGGTGTAGTCGCCTGAAATCAGACGGTCGACCATAGTGCTGGCTTCGCTCACGGATTGCTCCGCCAGAAAGCCGAGGTGGCCGGTGTTGAAACCGATGATAGGTATTTCTTTTGATGCAACACGCCTCGCGGTTCGCAGGAATGTCCCGTCGCCTCCGAAACTGAAACAGAAGTCGGCTTTGAAATCGTCGTCTTCAAACACATCGTCGGCGTTAATCGGCACACCGGTCTGCCTGACCAGAGCTTCGTAGAAGCGACGGTCTATGCCGACAAAGATGTCGAGGGCTGCGAGACGGTCGAGAAGAGCTGTGATATGCCGGATGTCGTCAGGAGTCTGACGGCGCTTGCCGAAGATGGCTATTTTCATAAAATCAAGGTCGGGAGGCTGATTGGAAAATATTTTTAGTGCCGTGGATCACGGATTGAAAGCCGGAGGCCAAGGCGGTGTCTCAGATACCAAGATAGTGCATGAGTTCGTCGTAGCGAGAGCGCATGAGGGAGTCGTCGGCGAGAGGAGCGCCTTCGGCATCGACCACTTCGTAGCCGTAACGTTCGAGCGATCGTCCGACAGATTCAGGGTTGCGGTGGCTGACACGCAGCTCCGCGATAATGCGGTTGTCGAAATTCTCTCCGTCGGAAGTAATGTTGAGGTTCAGCAGGTGAGCGTCGCAGTCTTCGACCGCCCTTGCGATGCGCGATGCACTGTAGTCGCCACGGGGACAGGCAAGAAGAATGGTGCTGCTTTCCTCGACTGGAGGAAAGAGACGTTCAAGCCTGCTCGCCGGAGAGGCGGGAATTGTGACGTTTTGAACAGTTATGTCGTCTTTTCGGAGCAAAATATTTCTAAATTTGGTTTTTCTGACTAATTTTGCATGCACAAAACCGTGTGTCGGTAAATGAGATGCAAATTTACTAATAATACTTTATAAAAAGAACCACTCAGACCGACAAAAAGATTACACTGCAAGGAAAAATGACAAATCTAAGCGTAAACATCAACAAGATAGCCACTTTGCGCAATGCGCGCGGAGAGAATGTCCCTGACCTTCTGAAAGTGGCTGCCGACTGTGAGGCATTAGGTGCGGACGGCATTACGGTGCATCCGCGTCCCGACGAGCGTCACATCCGTCGAGACGATGTATATCGTCTGCGGCCGCTGGTCAAGACAGAGTTTAACATCGAGGGTTATCCGTCGCCCGAGTTCATGGAACTCGTGATGCAGGTTAAGCCTGAACAGGTGACACTTGTCCCTGATGCGCCCGATGCTCTGACATCAAGTGCGGGCTGGAATGTCGGACAGCACATGGAGTTCCTTACGTCGATTGTCGACCGTCTGCGCGAGGGTGGTATCCGCTCGTCGATTTTTGTGGGTACTGACATCGAGAACGTGCAGCTTGCAGCCCGAACGGGTGCTGACCGCATCGAGCTTTACACCAAACCATACGCCGACCTCTATTCGGAGAATCCCGAAGCTGCGGTAGCTCCGTTTGTCGAAGCCGCCCACGCCGCTTTCTCCGCAGGTCTCGGTGTGAACGCCGGCCATGACCTCAGTTTGGTCAATCTCGCTTACTTCCATCGCAACATTCCCCGTCTGAGCGAAGTGTCCATAGGCCATGCGCTCATCTGCGACGCGCTCTATCTCGGGCTGGAGAAAACCATCAGGGAGTATAAGGAATGTCTGGTGTGACGAGGGTTAAGATTTAAATTATAAAGTTTTAAAGAGTTTAAGGTTAGGAAAAAGCTATGATTCAGCAGGAATTTGTCGATACGGTGGCAGGTGCCGCCATGAACTACGGTGAGGCGGTCACACAGGCAGCTGTGCAGGAACTGTCGGTCTGGGATCTCACTATGCGCGGAGGGTGGATTATGATTCCGCTTGCCATCCTGTCGCTGGTTTGCATATATATATTTGTGGAACGCTGTCTGGCTCTGCGCCATGCCCAGAAGGAAGATAATTCGTTCATGGACCGCATACGCGAATATATCCATGACGGCGAAATCGAGAGCGCCCGCCGTCTGTGTGCGAAAACTGACACACCATACGCGCGTCTTATCGGCAAGGGCATAAGCCGTATCGGCCGTCCGATGAACGATGTGCTCGTGACAATCGAAAACACGGGCAACATCGAGATTGCAACTCTTGAAAAGGGGCTTCCGTGGCTTGCCACTACTGCTGCCGGTGCGCCTATGATCGGCTTTCTCGGCACGGTTATCGGTATGGTTCAGGCATTCTATAATCTTGCCTCCGCCGGGTCGAGCGCGAATATCGCTGTCCTTGCCGACGGTATCTATGCCGCGCTTGTCACCACTGTCGCCGGTCTGATTGTCGGCATCATCGCTCTTTTTGCCTACAACTATCTTGTGGCGCGCATCAACAAGGTGATGAATGCCCTTGAAGCCAAGACAATGGAATTCATGGATCTTCTCAACGAGCCTGCCTGATTCACTGTCAAACCATATCCAATAGCATCACTATGGCTCTTAAACGACAAAATACCATGATGGCGACATTTTCGATGGCATCGATGACAGATGTCATCTTCCTGTTGCTGATTTTTTTCATGGTGACCTCTACGTTCGTATTTCCGACAGCCTTGGAGGTCAATCTGCCCCAAAGTTCCAAGCAGACGGCATTGAAACCGACCACGCGCGTCTATATTGACAAACATGGTGCGATCTACGCTACAGCCGATGAAAGCGAACCTGTGGAGATGGACATGGATTCGCTCCTTGCCTTTCTGGGAAATCAGGCTGCCAAACCCGACGGTGGCGAGGAATACATAGCCGTCTATGCCGACGAGGAGGTGACATACGGCGCGCTTGTGAAGGTGCTTGACCTCGGTGCGCAGAACAATCTGAAAATGGTACTCGCCACCAAGCCTGCGCCGACATCGGCGCGTCCGCGCAAGTGATACCATCCAATAAATACGCTCTAAAACAATTACTCATAACGCAATCATGTCAGACACCAAGAGTGACAGCCGTCACCGTTTGATAGCCCTGTTCGTCACCGTGGCTTTTCACGTAGCCGTGGCAGTGCTGCTCATCACGCTTTATCTTCAGCCTGTGGCTTCGGATATGGAGCGTAAGTGGCCTCCCGTGGATTCTTCGGAGGTGCTGTTCGGTGGCGAATATGTGATGGTGGGTGATCGCCCGGAGATTGCCGACAATACCGGTGAGCCGGCTTCGTCGGCAACGGAGGCTGAGGCAGTCCCTGCCCCGGAGGTCGAAGCGCTTGAAAATTCCGGTGAGGAAGCAAAGCCGGCTCCTGTCATAAGCAGCGAGCAGCCTTCGCCGGCAAAGGTAGAGAAGAAGCCTGTCCCGGAGAAGAGTGGCCCGACAAAGGCTGAGATTGAAGCAGCCGAGAAGGCAAAGCGTGAGCAGGAAACCCGTCAGGCCATAGCCGGAAAGGTGAAATTCGGCCAGACCGGCATGGGGACAAAGGCCGGAAATGCCGGAAGTCCCGACGGAAACGCTTCGGTCGGTGCTGTGAACGGAAGTCCCGGCTTTAATCTCAAAGGCCGTACACTTGCGGACTGGCATAGACCTGCGGCCGCTCCTTTAGGCACTATCACAATCAGGGTCAGTGTCAACCGTCAGGGTAAGGTGACATCGGCAAGCTACATGTCAGGCACAGGTGCGGCTGCTGCAAGCCAGACCGCCCGACAAAGCTGTGTGCAGGCAGCCTTGCGCTCGCAATTCTCTGTTGATGAGGATGCGCCTCCTTCACAGACAGGCACTATTACCTATAACTTCAAGTGATTCTATCAATCCGTTTTGAAATATTCCAAAAATAATCAGCGGCCCTGACTTTCAATATAGCGAAAGTCAGGGCCGCTGATTATGTTATGTAGAAAAGACAATCCTATCTGTTGTTTAATGTCGGCAAGAAGGCATCCGGGATATGTTCGATTGTAAAATCCGACGGATTACCGATTACGAGCACGATGTCAAACCGGGGTTCGAGCGGTATGTCGTATGAATTCATATAGGCATCAGCCGCACGTGTCAGCCGGCTGCGCTTACGCTTGTCAATGGCATCGGCCGGGTCAGTGAAGTCGGTCGCACGGGTCTTGACCTCGACAAAACAGATATTGTCGTCCTTCATAGCGATGAAGTCAATCTCGCTTCCTGCAATCCGGATATTCTCACCGCTGATAGCGTAGCCCTGCGTCAGAAGAAATTCGCGTGCTACGCTTTCTCCCCACTTGCCAAGTTCGTTATGGTCGGCCATATATTATTATATGGTAGTGCAAACCTTGTTTTAGCCTTCGTATTCGTCTTCGTCGAGCATTTCATACCCGTAGTCCTCGCCTTCGAAATCCTCATCGTCGAGGTATTCTTCATCATCCTCCGGCATTGAGGGGACATTTTCAAAGATGAATTCGTCTTCCTCATGCACACGATGGTGTCCGTCGAGCGGACGGTGGGTGATCGGAGCGGCTTCGATACGGTTGCGCTCATCGGTTATCTCAGCCCAAAGCATGTCTTTAAGCTCTGTAAGTCCCATGCCGGTGACTGCTGAGATGAAGATATGCGGCACACCTTCGGGGAGTGTCTTTTCAATCTCCTGCATTAGCTCGTCGTCGAGCATGTCGCTTTTGGAGATGGCGAGCACACGCGGTTTGTCGGCAAGCTGAGGATTGAACTGCTCCAGCTCTCCGACAAGTATGTCGTATTGCGTTTTGATGTCGTCGGCATCGGCCGGAACCATGAACAGAAGCACGGCGTTGCGCTCGATGTGACGGAGAAAACGGAGTCCGAGCCCCTTGCCTTCGCTCGCGCCTTCGATGATGCCGGGAATGTCGGCCATGACAAACGATCTGTTGTCGCGGTAGGAGACGATGCCGAGCTGAGGTTCCATTGTCGTGAATGGGTAGTCGGCGATTTTCGGCCGGGCGGCTGAGATTGATGAGAGCAGTGTCGATTTGCCGGCGTTGGGAAATCCGACAAGGCCGACATCGGCGAGTAGCTTCAGCTCCATGATGATTGACTTCTCGATGGCAGGTTCACCCGGCTGTGCATAGCGCGGTGTGCGGTTGGTCGCACTTTTGAAATGCCAGTTGCCGAGTCCGCCGCGTCCGCCGCGGAGGAGCTTCACTTCCTCGCCGTCTGAGGTCACTTCGCAGAGAAATTCACCTGTCTCCGCATCAAATACAACTGTTCCGCATGGAACATCGACGATTACATCTTCACCGTCTTTGCCAAACGAACGGCCGCCGGATCCACTCTGACCGTTTCCGGCAAAGATGTGGCGGCGATAGCGCAGCGGAAGCAATGTCCACATGTGGGAGTTGCCACGGAGGATGATATGGCCGCCACGGCCACCGTCGCCACCGTCAGGACCTCCTTTGGGGACATATTTCGCACGATAGAAATGCCTTGAGCCGGCACCGCCTTTGCCTGAGCGACAGAGGACTTTTACATAGTCTATGAAGTTGGAATCAGCCATGTGAGCGGACTATTATATTGTGTTTGATGATTATATATTTATAGGTGTAAAACAAATTTGAGGAGCGAAAAGATTTTTAGGGCTTCCGGGATGGAATATTGGCGGAGACCTGCCGGATCAGGCTTCAAGTGTCTGCTGAAGATGACGCATCAGTTCGCGTGCATGAGCGAAGTCAACAGGGGTGCCTACGTCGATCCAAGTCCCGTTTATCGGGAAATAGCTTACGGTCCGTCCCTCGGTGAGCGCACGTTCGATGAGGTCTGTCGCATCGGTGCGTTCGTTGCTGCTTAATGACCTGAGCAGATCGTTGGAGAATATATAGATGCCGGCATTGGCGTAGTAGGCATACGACGGTTTCTCCTCAAGAGCCGTGACGCGTTGGCCGTCTGTCTCAAGAATCGCGTAGGGCACGGATATATTGTAGGGGACGGCTGCGATTGTTATGTCTGCTTTCTCATTGCGGTGATGGAGATACAGGTCTTCGAATGAGATTGTGGTCAGCAAGTCGGAGTTCATTACGATTGTCTCACCTTCGGCGGGTATGTCGACAAGCGATGCAGCCCCGATAGTTCCAAGAGGCCGATTTTCGCGGACACACTTTACGTTGATTCCGGCTACAGGTTGAGAGAAATGTTCTTCGAGCTGTTCGGCAAGATAGTTGACAGTGACATTTACATTCTCTATGCCGACTGATGCGAGAGCCTCGATGTTGTAGTCGATTATTGCTTTACCGCCTATTTCCAGTAGTGGTTTTGGTGTCGTGAGTGTCAGGGGGCGGAGGCGTTCGCCTTTGCCTCCTGCCATTAGGATGGCGCTTACCGGGAGCACCGTCTTTGTCACGCGGGTGTCGATAAGACGGCATAGTTTACCGTCAGAGTCAAGCACAGGGATAAGCGACAGGCGGTGTCGGCGCAGTTTTCGCAGTGTGTCTGGATTGACTTCTCCTTCACGAAGGAAACGGAAGTTGCGGAACATTGCATCAGCCACAGGTGCGTCGAGGGTGACACCTTGCAGCAAGGCGCGCCGCACGTCGCCGTCGGTAAGCGTGCCAGCCATACGCCCGTCTCTGTCGGTCACAATGAGTGTCATCACAGCTCCCGAGAGGTCGTTGAGCCGGCTGATAGCGGTGATGAGAGGCGCGTCGTCGGTGATGATATGTCTGTCAATTTGCATCTTCCATGATTTTTTCGGTTATAAGCCAGTCGAGAGGAGTATCAAGGTCGACCGATCTGCTACGTGGCATTTCGTATGGAATCCTGTGCGGGAATTGGCCGAGGGGCATCCGGCGGATTGAATCGGGATTTATGACATAGACAGCGCCGTTGAACTGCCATGCCTTTGGTGCGTCCTGACGGCGTGTGAAGCGACCGTCGCCTTTGGAGACGTGCAGCAAACCGTCGGCAGAGCATTCAAAGCAGTCATAATATGGGTTGCAGGCTGCCTCGGTGACTGTCACCACCATGTCGGTGTCGGGTGTGTAAAGTTTGAGGCATCCTTCCACATCATTGACGGTGCGCAGGGGGGATGTCGGCTGTAGCAACACCACTTTGTCGTATGCTATTCCGTTTTTGTCTGCCCAGTCCATAGCGTCTATTATGACTTCGCGTGAACCGACCTTGTCACCTCCGAGTTCTGGTGGACGGCGGTAGTCGACCGGGAGTCCTGTCGCTTGGGCCACACTGCGTATCTCATCGTCATCGGTCGAGACTATGATGTGACTGTCGGGCGACAGTGCGCGCGCCACTTCGATGGAGTAGTGGATCAGAGGCTTACCGCGCAAAGGCTTTATGTTTTTGCGTGGTATTCCTTTGCTGCCTCCACGAGCCGGAATGATGAAGAGAGTGTTATTGCGGTATGTCATAAAATTTCTTGTTTCGCAGAGAGTCGAGTGGAGTTTCGGCAATGGCCTTGACCATTATGTCGAGAGTGTCAGGCCGGAAGTACGGGTTTTCAGCTTGGCGGGCATGTTTCTGTCCGGCGGGACTGAGGGCATATCTGATGGCTTCTGTAATTTCCTCGGCAGAATCGCCACAGTGAATGACACTATCGCTGCAAAGGCGTCCGCGTTGGCGCATGCCGATGTCGACTGTCGGTATTCCCATTGAGGGTACTTCGACAATGCCGCTTGATGAGTTGCCTACGACTGCGCTGACACATCGTAGTGCCGAAAGGTAGCGGAGTTTGCCAAGCGATGGAATCACCTTCACGCGCTCGGGGTGCAGCTTTGCATAAGCCTCGATCCTGTCGATAATGATTCGGCCGCGCGAGTCGTTGTTGGGATATGTGATTATGACGTGTGAATCCGGGAAACGGTCAAGCGCCTGTAAAAGAGCGTCGCAATGTGTTGCCGGATCTTCGTCGTCGAGTGTTGCCGGATGGTATGTCACGAGCATTGAGCCTTCGGGCAGTGTGATGCCTACGGACTCTTCCAGCTGCTTTCGGCCCATTAGCTGCTCGTGCATTATATTATAGACTCCTATCGCCCCGGTGTTTATGACCAACCGAGGGGCTTCGCCCATTGCGATTACCCGCTTGCGGTAAGGTTCGGTCGCTGTAAGATGCAGTACCGACATTTTGGTGATGGCGTGGCGGATGCTGTCGTCTATAGCGCCTTCCGAGATTTCGCCGCCAGCAATATGGACTATCGGGATGCGTAGCATGAGGGCAGCTGTCGCAGTGGCGAGCATCTCGAATCGGTCGCCGAGTATTACGATAATGTCCGGGCTTAGTTTTTCGAGTTCACGGGACATACCGTCCATACATACGGCCATCGCGCTTACAGCCCCGGCGGGGGTGTCGGTCGAATCCGGCATCCCTACGCAGACAGGGTCTGTGAATCCGTCGGCTTTGATTTCGTCAATAGTATGTCCATAGCGTTCGCTAAGGTGCATGTTTGTCGCGAGAATGTCGACTTGGCAGTCTTTACGTGAAGCAAGGCTGCGTGCAATCCCGCTGAGTAATCCCCAGTCGGCACGAGTTCCGGTTGCGATTGCTATTTTTCTGACAGAAACCAAATTATAGAAAGTAATAAGGAGGTTAAGGATAAAAGATTAAGAAGATTGGTGAGCTTAGTATTCGCGTTCGCCGAAAATCGAAGTGCCGACACGGATCATGTTGCTTCCTTCGTCGACAGCGATTGTCCAGTCATGGCTCATGCCCATGCTGATGGTGTCGAAACTTTCGTGTTCGGACATGACGCCTGATTTCAGCCTGTCGAATGTGTTGCGGATTTCATGGAAGTCCTTGCGGATGCGTTCCTCGTCGTCCACATTCGATGCCATTCCCATCACTCCGCGGATTTCAACACCTTCGAGAGAAGACAATAGTTCCGGCGTGACAAAATCAATCAGCTCTTCAGAAGTAAAGCCAAATTTTGTCTCCTCCTGTGCGACATGAAGCTGTAGCAGCACGCCGATGCGACGGCCGGCCTTTATAGCCTCGGTGTCGACGGCACGCAGCAGACGCTCGGAATCGATGCTGTGGATCATTGACACACATGGAATGACTTTGCGGACCTTGTTGGTCTGAAGATGTCCTATGAAATGCCATTCGATATCAGCCGGGAGTTCCTTGGCCTTGGCTTCAAGTTCGAGTGCGCGGCTTTCGCCAAACACACGTTGTCCGGCTCTGTAGGCTTCCTGCAAAGCCTCGGCCGGATGAAATTTCGACACGGCTACGAGTTCGACTCCTGCCGGAATAGATTCGCGCAGTTGTTGCAGATTTTTGCTGACAGAGCCTGACATTGTGGTGGATATATTATTAAAATGATTTGTTATACTGGTTGGGATGTGGAAAAATCAAGCTTCCTTGCTTTCTCCACTGAGGTTTGCGTCATAGACATCCATGATGAGAGTCTCTTGGATTGTGTTGATTTCAAAGTCGGCCATAGTGCCCTTCATGCCTTCCATGAAGTTGTCGAAAGCCTCCTTGAATGAATCGGCAGCCACGAGAATCTGTGAGATTGATTTTTTCTCGACAGCGGTCTTTTCGTCAAGAGTGATGAATGCAACTTTGACGAGATACCATTTGTCGCCTGTTCTTTCGCGGAAAATTTCGGCAATTTTGGTACGCTTCACAGCTGAAACCGAAAACTCTGACGTAAAATGTGATATTTCTTCTGAAATACGGGCTTCTGCTTCGGTAAACGAAAGCGCGTCAACCATATAAGCTTCAGTCACTTTTTTGATTGCGCCGTTTTCCATTGTCTTGTCATAGCGGACTTTAGTTTCAAACCAATTTGCCATAATTTTACTTTTTTTCTGTGTATTTTCGATGTTTGTTTTCAATTAATACTCAAGGGTGCAAAGTTAGCTAAAAAGCGTGAATTTTTGAGCTGCAATAAGGAAAAAGAGTTGCGGAGATGGTAAATTTTAGATTGCGCATGATTGTCAGAAGATGGCCGGGATCAATTGAAATAAACAATCGGTTGCCCTGCTCCCCCGGCTGAACATTCTTTAGATTTTATATGTAAGTATATTGATTGGAATCCGATTAAAATTCGTATATTTGCTTATCAACGGTATTTGTTTCCGGTCTGGCCCGGAAGATAGCTGTTCATGATAGGTAATGTTACAATAAAATAATACTATAAGTACAAAAAAAATAATACTATAAGTACAAACCTCTAAACTCAATCTCATGTATCAACGTCAACTTTCATTCGGCGAGGCAGTGACAAAGGCGCTGACCGTCAATTACTGCAATTTCGAAGGGCGTGCGTCCCGTTCGGAATACTGGTGGTTCTTTCTGTTTAATTTTATTGCAGGACTTGTGATAGGAGCTGTTTTTGTCTGGAGTGAGACCTTGGAATATCTTGTCAGCGGCTTGTTCTCTTTGGCTATGCTGCTGCCGGGACTCGGACTGTCTGTGCGCCGTCTGCATGATACCGGACGTTCTGGATGGTGGATTTTTATCAATGTCATACCGTTGATCGGCCAGTTGATTTATCTGTATTTCACAGTTCAACCGAGCCAGAACGTGCCGAATAAGTGGGGTGGTGTCCCTAATCTTGTGGCATAGACAAAATGGTTTTGGATTAACTTATCTATCCCATGCGTGGTGTTCACTTTGCATGGGATTGATTTTCTGCATGTGTCTGCGTTTTGTCTTTCCTCCAATGTCCCGGCCCGTCTGAAAAACTTCATCGCCTTTTTGCGGAATATGAGTTTTTTGACTAATTTTGCTTCTCACTAACCACTATCCAATGGCACACGAAGCTTTAAGCGACAAGATTGAAACCCCTGAACTATGGAATCTGCTGCTGCGTATCAGCCGAGATGCGCTGCATGTGGTGATATATTCGATTGTTGAGGATAATTCATTGGTCTACCGACGTTTTAATCTCGACACGGCTTCTTCGTCGTGGATTGGCGCGCTCCAGAATGTCATCTATGACAATCCGGCTATATTGAGCGATTTCCGTCGCGTATATTGTGTGGTCGAGACTGATAAATATCTTATTGTGCCTTCGGAGTGCGAGTCGGAATCAGACCGCTGTCTGCTTTTCGGGACGGCTTTTCCCGGCAGCGGCCTTGAAATGGCTGTTGATGACACTGCGACACACAATGCCATAGCTCTCACAGCTATAGAACCGGAATTGAGAGGTTTTATAAACCGCACGTTCCAACGAGTGTCAATTGTGAGTCACATCGCATCGTTGTGCCGTTATGCCGCCCTCAATGGCAGTCATGGCAATAAGGTGAGGATGATAGCGAACCTGCGTGAACGGTCGGTGGATGTCATCGTAATCGACGGCAGAAGGCTTATGCTTGCCAATACTTTCGCCTATGACAAGCCGGATGATGCAGCATATTATCTTCTTGCCGTCCGTCAGCGGCTCGGGCTGGATGCACACAATGATGAACTTTTTCTTGCCGGCGATCAGGCTTGCCGTGAGGAAATAATGCCTATGTTGCGCAATTTTGTGGCGCGGGTGATGCCGATTATATTTCCGCCACGGATGTTTAAGGCGGGCAAAGAAGCCATGCTTGCCCCGTTTGATCTCATAACTTTACCGCTATGCGAATAATCAGAGGAAAATACGGTCGCCGTCGTTTCAGCGTCCCGACCAATATAACGGCACGTCCGACAACGGATTTTGCTCGTGAGAATATATTTAACGTGATTGAAAATCTTGTCGATCTCGAAGGTCTGAAGTGTCTTGACCTTTTTGCTGGGACCGGTGCTGTAAGCTTCGAACTGCTCTCGCGTGGGGCGGCTTCGGTGACTTCTGTTGAAAAATCGGCTACTCAGGCGCGTTTCATAGAGAAAGTGAAACAGGAGCTGAATGACCGCAATCTGCATCTGTTGCGAACCGATGCGTTGCGCTATATCCGGGATTCTTCCACAAGCTTTGATTTCGTGTTTGCCGATCCGCCCTATGATCTCGACGGTTTCGGCGACATTCCTCAGATGGTGCTCGAATCAAGACTGCTGCATCCGGGAAGCATATTCATTATAGAGCACTCCAAGAAATATGACTTTTCAAGTCTTCCCCATTTCATTGACCACAGGGCCTATGGTTCTGTAAATTTCTCAATCTTCAAAATCCCTGAGGAAAACGAGACCGCCGACTGAAAGAAGGAGGACACACAAATCCACAAATGGCAGAAATGACATATTCTCGGTCCGTAAGGAAATATGAAAACGGACAAATAGGTCATTTCTGCCATTTGTGAATTTATGTGGACGTTCAAAACTTCACTTCTTTACCTTTAATATAGGTGTGGGTTATTACGGGAGTAGCGTAGGCGTAGGGATAGAAGTCGATTGACGGCATAGGGCGGGTGATATAGAAATTGGCTATTTTCCCCGGGACTATCGAACCGTAGTCTCTGCTCTCGCCCATTGCATACGCACCGTTGATAGTGGTGGCGTTTATGGCCTGTGAGGGCGAAAGTTTCATCTTTATACATCCGAGTGACATGACCATGCGCATGTTGCCCGAGGGCGATGAACCGGGATTGTAGTCGGAGGCCAGAGCGAGGATAGCTCCGCTCTCGATTACTTTCCGAGCTGGTCCGTAAGGCATGCCGAGGAAAAAAGAAGCCCCGGCAGCATTGTGGCTACTGTCTGATTCTGATTCAATAGCGCTATTTCCTCTTCGCCTATGCGTTCGAGATGGTCGACGGACAGTGCGCCGTGTTTTACTCCGATCTGAACGCCTCCGGATATGGCAAGTTCGTTGGCATGGATTTTCGGGCGCAGCCCGTAGCGTGACGCAGCGGTGAGAATACGGTCGGTATCCTCCACGGTAAAGAATCCGGCATCGCAGAACACATCTACGAATTCGGCAAGACCTTCGGCTGCCACAGCCGGAATCATTTCATCGCAGACTAAGCTCACATACTCGTCCTGTCGTCCGGCAAAGGCACGCCCTACGGCATGAGCGCCGAGAAACGTAGCTTTGACTTTCATCGGCGTGCTTTCGGCGATGCGGGCTATCACGCGGAGCATCTTAAGTTCGTCGGCGGTTGTGAGTCCGTAACCGCTTTTGATTTCGACACATCCTGTGCCCATTGCCATGATTTCGCGTACACGTGTCATTGCCTGATTGTAAAGCTCATCTTCCGATGTTTCGTGGAGAAGATCGGCTGAATTGAGGATTCCTCCGCCACGTCTGGCGATTTCCTCATAGCTTAGTCCATTGATTTTGTCGATAAACTCGCGTTCGCGGCTTCCGGCATAGACAATGTGAGTGTGCGAATCACAGAACGACGGGAATACATAGCCTCCGCCGGCATCCGCGACCTCTTCATCAGGTTCGGCCACTGGGCATTCGTCCATCTTGCCGAACGATAAGAAACGTCCGTCGCGGATGCGGAGCCATGCGTTTTCGATTGTGTTTATGCGGTCCATATCTTTCCCGCGAAGGAAAGGAGTGTCCCCGCCGTCGACTCCGACGAGGACACCGATATTACGTAGAAGCATATCCGTTCATTAAGGGTTTGTACGCAGGAAATCGACCGATGTGGCTATATAAGGCGACATTACAGTGTCGTTGTCGATAAATGGGACAAGTCTGCGGTAGGCTTCATGCCATTTTTCAAGTTCAGGCGAGGTTTTCATCGGACGGCGGAGGTCAAGCGCCTGGGCTGCGTTGAAAAGTTCGATTGCAAGGACACGTTCGGTATTGTCGACGACGCGACAAAGTTTCGTAGCTGAATTGCCACCCATCGAGACGTGGTCTTCCTGCCCTTGCGACGAGGGAATCGAATCGCAGCTTGTCGGCCAGCATAGTCCTTTGGACTGATTGACTATTGAGGCTGCGGCATATTGTGGAATCATGAAACCGCTGTTGAGGCCGGGATTTGCAACGAGGAACGGCGGCAGTCCGCGCGCACCTGAGATCAGTCGGTAGATGCGGCGTTCGGAGATACTTCCAAGCTCGGCGAGTGCAAGTGCGAGATAATCCATCGGAAGAGCGATAGGCTCTCCGTGGAAATTACCGGCCGACACGATGATGTCTTCTTCGGGGAAGATTGTCGGATTGTCGGTCGGCGAGTTGATTTCAGTCTCGATTATATTGCCTGTGTAGTCGAGAGCGTCTTTCACAGCTCCGTGGACCTGAGGCATGCAGCGGAACGAGTAGGGGTCTTGAACATGCTTCTTATATTGCCTTATCAGTTCGCTTCCTTCGAGATGCGCGCGCACGGCTCTGGCCGTGGCAAGCTGTCCCGGATGTGGGCGGACAGCATTGACCGAGTCGCCGAACGGGTCGATACGGCCGTCGAACACATCGAGCGAGAGCGCTCCGATCTTGTCGGCGAGCGCGCTGAGACGACGGGCGTTGAGGATGGCATAGACGGCGTGTGACGACATGAACTGCGTGCCGTTCAGAAGGGCGAGTCCTTCTTTCGATACGAGTTTCACAGGTTTCCAGCCCTTTTCCTCAAGCACTTCGGCTGCGGGACGTATCTTACCTTTATATAATACTTCTCCAAGACCGAGCAGAGGCAGGCACATGTTGGCGAGCGGGGCGAGGTCGCCCGAGGCTCCGAGCGAACCGAGCTGATAGATTACCGGCAGGACATCGTCGTTGAAGAAGTCAACAAGTCGCTGCACCGTCGACAGCTGCACTCCTGAATTGCCGAATGAAAGCGACATTATTTTGGTGAGCAGCATGATTTTCACAATCATAGGGTCGACTTTTTCGCCACAGCCGCAGGCGTGTGACTTCACAAGGTTTTCCTGAAGTGTCGAAAGGTCCTGAGTGTCGATAGAAATGTTACACAGTGAGCCGAAGCCGGTGGTTATGCCATAGATTGGATGGTCGCATTCGCTGATTTTGTCGTCAAGATAACGGCGGCAGCGTGTGATGCGCTCCACTGATTCCTCGCTTAGAGCGAGACGCATGTTCTTGGTGATGATTTCCCCGACGCGCTCGATTGTGAGGCGTTCGGAACTGATATAATGTATCATTTTCGGATTAGTCTAAGGTTATTCGTTTTTCTGTTTGTCATTTGAATGCCTCGCCGATCACGGAGTCGTCGGCGATGTTTGGGAGGGTAACGCGCAGCAGCGGAGTGCGCTCCATTTCGCGCTTTATAGCGGATATGGCACCTTCGTTGCGTGCCCATGACCGGCGTGCGATACCGTTGTTCACGTCCCATAGGAGCATTTCGTCAATGTGGCGGGCTGAATCGTCGCTTCCGTCGATGACCATGCCGAAACCGCCGTTGATTACCTCGCCCCAGCCGACACCTCCGCCGTTGTGTATTGAAACCCATGTAGCGCCACGGAAAGAGTCGCCTATGACGTTGTGTACGGCCATGTCGGCTGTATACTGCGAACCGTCGTAGATATTCGATGTCTCGCGGTAGGGGGAGTCTGTACCCGAAACGTCGTGGTGGTCGCGTCCGAGCACTATCGGTGCTGATATTTCATCCCGGGCTATTGCATCGTTAAAGGCTCGTGCGATTTTGGTGCGCCCCTCACAGTCGGCATACAGGATTCGCGCCTGAGAACCGACTACGAGTCTGTTGCGTCCGGCTTCGCGTATCCAGTGGATATTGTCGCGCAGTTGGCCTTTGATTTCCTCAGGCGCGCTCTTGAGTATTTCTTCAAGCACGTTTGCTGCGATTTCATCACTTTTTGCAAGATCGTCGGGATTTCCAGAGGTACATACCCAGCGGAATGGCCCGAATCCGTAGTCGAAGAAACTCGGTCCCATGATGTCCTGCACGTATGAAGGGTAGCGGAAAGTGCCGTCTTCCTTCATTATGTCAGCTCCCGCCCGTGATGATTCGAGAAGGAAGGCATTGCCGTAGTCAAAGAAATACATGCCGTTTTCGGTCAGCCGGTTGATTGCCTTGACCTGACGGCGCAGTGATTCCTGAACGTGGCGCTTGAATTCTTCCGGATTTCCGGCCATCATTGTCTTGGCCTCTTCGAAGCTCAGCCCGACGGGATAATATCCTCCGGCCCAAGGGTTGTGGAGCGATGTCTGGTCTGAGCCGAGATCCACTTTCACCCCGTCGTCGGCAAGGCGTTCCCATAGGTCTACAACATTGCCCTGATAGGCAAATGAGACTGCCTCGCGGTTCTTGCGTGCTTCGGCCACACGGACCATCAGGTCGTCGAGCGAGGTGTATACTTCATCGACCCAACCCTGACTGTGGCGTGTCTCGACAGCTTTTGGATTCACTTCGGCGGTAATGCTGACTACGCCCGCTATGTTTCCGGCCTTCGGCTGTGCGCCTGACATACCGCCGAGTCCGGCTGAGACAAACAGCATTCCTCCGAGGTCATGACTTCCTTCGGCGAGGCGTTTGCGTCCGGCGTTGAGAACGGTGATGGTTGTTCCGTGGACAATTCCCTGCGGGCCGATATACATATATGAACCGGCTGTCATCTGGCCGTATTGCGACACGCCGAGAGCGTTGAAACGCTCCCAGTCGTCAGGCTTGGAATAGTTAGGTATAACCATGCCGTTGGTGACGATTACCCGAGGGGCGTCGGGGTGTGACGGAAACAGTCCTAACGGATGGCCGGAGTACATTACCAGCGTCTGGGAATCTGTCATCTCCGACAGATATTTCATTGCCAGAAGATATTGGGCCCAGTTCTGGAACACCGCGCCGTTTCCTCCGTAAGTGATCAGTTCGTGCGGGTGCTGCGCCACACGGGGATCAAGATTGTTTTGAATCATCATCATGATTGCTGCCGCCTGACGGGAACGAGCAGGGTATGCGTCTATCGGCCGGGCATACATTTCGTAGTCGGGACGGAAACGGTACATGTAGATGCGTCCGTAGGTCTCAAGTTCGGATGCGAATTCTCCGGCAAGCTCGCGGTGGAGATGTCGAGGGAAATAGCGCAGAGCGTTTCTGAGAGCCAGTTTTTTCTCAGCCGGAGTCAATATGTCCTTGCGTCGTGGGGCATGGTTGACGCTTGTGTCATATTTTTTTGGCGCAGGGAGCGTGTCGGGTATGCCTGCGCCGACTGTCATTCGGAATTCTTCGTTAGTCATGGTTGGTATCGGCTTATCGGTTGAGTATTTCATTGACAATCTCAAGTACTCTCGCTTCTGCGGCAATTGCTTCTGCTGCGATTTCTGCTGCCCGGGCTGTAAGGCGGTCCGCCTCGTCTCGGTTTTTGAGTGAGGCGGCATTTATGCGCACATTGAGCTGGGCCCCGAGTACCGCCGAGCGTGTGGCGAGCGCTCCGACTCCGGCATCGCTTACAGAGGCCGGATTTCCTGTGCGGGCCATTGATTCGAGCAAGGGGAAGACAGCGCAGGCTGTTTCCATTGTCGACAGCGGTATGCGTGTTGCATATAGAGTGGCATCTTCAATGGCGGCTGCGCGGGCGGCCTTTTCCTCTTCGCTTGATTTAGGCATCTTGAACGCATCCATGATGCGGTTGAAAGCCTCGGTGTCTTCGTCGACAAGGTGAAGGAGCTGCTGTAGGATTTCATGTCCCCTGTCGGCCTGATCGGAAAATTCTTTCCAACGGTCGTCCCATCCGGCTTTGTGTGCCGACAGGTTAGCCACCATAGTCCCGAGTGCGGCGGCAAGCGCTCCCATATAGGCCGATATCGAGCCGCCTCCGGGGGCGGGTGATTCGGATGCTGTCTCCTCGGCAAATTCCGTACATGTCATATCGGTGAGCTTTTTTCCTGCGTTTTTTTGCGCGATCATGAATTCAATCACCTTTTCTTCCGGCCGGAATGGCGTTAGTTCGTCAAGTCCCATTGACTTTACGGCCATGCGGATGATTTCATCCTCCGAAATACCTGTGGAGCGTTGCTGTTTGTGGAGGAAATATCGCCCGGCCTCGATAAGCGTGCGTTTGGGGACAAGACCTACAATCTCTGTACCTGTCACGCGCAGTCCGCGTGCGTTGGCCGCACGGCATACTTCATCGAAAGCTATATGTAGCGGTGTGACTGATATATCGGTGATGTTCATCGACACCTGTGCTATGCCATATTCGTCAATGAACCAGCCGATGGCTTTTGTCGCATTGAGAGTCCCGGGCTGCATGATTGTGTTGCCGTCGGCATCTTTCAGCGGTTTACCGGTTATCTTTCCGCCCTCGCGCATCGGACGGCCTTTCTCGCGGACATCGAAGGCAATTGCATTTGCCCGTCGGGTTGAGGTTGTGTTGAGGTTGAAGTTGACGGCAATGAGGAAGTCGCGCGCACCGACAGTGGTTGCTCCGCTGCGGGCTGCTTTCTCGTCAAACGGGCGATCACCGAAATCAGGACCTTTGCCGGAATAGTTCATTTTTTCCGGAAGAGCTTCGTATTCTCCTTCACGGCAGACAGCGAGATTACGGCGTTCGGGTGTGAAGGCCGCTGCCTCATAGCAATAGGTCGGGATTTCAAGTTCGTCGGCTATGCGTTTTGCAAGTTTGCGTGCGAGTTCGGCACACTCTTCAAGCGTTATACCTGAGATTGGGATGAGAGGGCACACGTCGGTCGCACCCATGCGGGGATGAGCGCCGTGATGGCTGCGCATGTCGATAAGTTCTGCCGCGCGTTTGACACCTCTGAATGCAGCTTCGACCACGGCTTCCGGCTCGCCGACGAAAGTCACGACCGTGCGGTTTGTCGCCTCTCCCGGATCGACATCGAGCAGATTTATCCCCTTGACGCTTTTGATTGCGTCGGTGATGGATTTTATTACATTCTTGTCGCGTCCCTCGCTGAAATTAGGGACACATTCAATAATTCGTGTTTTCATGGAATGTAAAAATAAGTGATGGTATTGATTCTATAAAGTATGTATGCAAATTTAAATAATCGAAATCTAAGCGGCAAATTTCAGCGGAGACATTTTTGCGGTAATTGTGAAATTGTCAGTAAAATGCGGATTATTGTTCCGGCAAGGGAAGGAGATGGGTGTTTTTGACTTCACCGAGAACGAAGGAGCTGTTGAGCGAGCCGATACAGTCAAGGTCGCCGAGAATGCGGAGAAGAAATTTCTGATAAGATTTCATGTCGCGGGTATATATTTTGAGTAGAAAGTCATAATCTCCTGAAATATTGTAACATTCAGCGATTTCAGGTATGTTTTGGACTGCTTCCATTATACGCATGGCGTTTTCGCGTGTATGTTGTTTCAATTTGAGATAACAGAAAGCAATGAAGCCGCATTCAAGCTTTTCGGCGTTGAGCACAGCCATGTATTTAGTTATGTAACCGTCTCGTTCAAGGCGTTTCACCCGTTCGAAAGTCGGGGTGGGAGAGAGGTGGATGGCCGATGCGAGTTCTTTGACAGTAAGACGCGAATTGTTCTGAAGGGCACTCAGGATGCGTAGGTCTGTGGTGTCGAGAGTATAGGTCGATTTCATGATGAATGGCTTTATGAGAATAATATTCTGCTTAAAATGGGTGGAAAGTCTATTTTTTAGAATGTATGAGCTATGTATTTTGCAAATGTAGGGTAATTTTCTAAGTTTTTTATATATCTTGGATGAATATTTTGTCTGTCGTAATTTTGCCATCAGAAACAACAAAAAACTATTGAATTATGGCAAAGAACAAACTTCATTTCGAGACGCTCCAGTTACACGTAGGACAAGAGAATCCGGATCCGGCAACCGACGCACGGGCTGTCCCCATATATCAGACTACATCCTATGTTTTCAGGGATTCGCAGCATGCTTCAGACCGTTTCGGTCTGCGTGATCCGGGAAATATCTACGGTCGTCTTACCAATTCTACACAAGGGGTGCTTGAAGAGCGTGTTGCGGCTCTTGAAGGCGGAGTCGCCGGACTTGCGGTTGCGAGCGGTGCGGCAGCTATCAGCTATGCGCTTGAAAACATAGTACAGGCAGGTGATCACATTTTGGCCGCCGACAATCTTTATGGCGGAAGCTACAACCTTATAGCCCATACATTCGCTCCGCGTGGTGTGGAAAGTGATTTTGTCGATGTAAGGGATCTCGCTCTTGTCGAACGTTCGATAAAGCCCAACACTAAGGTGCTCTTTGTTGAGACCTTCGGCAATCCCAACTGTGATGTCACCGACATTGACGCTCTTGCCGAAATAGCCCGCCGTCACAATATCCCGCTTGTTGTCGACAATACATTCGGAACTCCTTATCTCATTCGTCCTCTTGAACATGGAGCTGACATTGTGGTGCATTCCGCTACAAAATTCCTCGGCGGCCACGGTACAAGTCTCGGTGGTGTGATTGTCGACGGCGGCAGCTTTGACTGGAAGGCCTACCCGGATAAATTCCCGACTCTTGCAAAGCCTGATCCGAGCTATCATGGCACAGTTTTTGCAGATGTCGCAGGGCCGGCTGCTTTTGTGACCCGCATACGCGCCGTGCTTCTCCGCGATACCGGTGCGGCAATCTCTCCATTCAATGCCTTTATTCTGCTTCAGGGTGTGGAGACCTTGTCACTGCGTGTCGAGCGGCATGTGGAGAATGCTCTCAAGGTTGTGAATTTCCTTGCATCGCATCCAAAAGTCGCAAAGGTCAACCATCCCTCATTGCCGGAACATCCCGACCATGAACTCTATGACAAGCTTTTCCCCGCCGGCGGAGGAAGCATATTCACATTCGAAATCAAAGGAGGCCGGGAAGAAGCATGGCGCTTCATTGATTCATTGAAAATATTCTCGCTGCTTGCAAACGTGGCCGATGTAAAAAGCCTCGTCATCCATCCCTACACGACCACACATTCACAGCTCTCTCCCGAAGAACTTAAACGTCAGCACATATCCCCCTCGACCGTGCGTCTGAGCATCGGTACGGAGCATATCGACGATATTATCGACGACCTTGCCGCTGCTCTGGATGAGGTGTGATATCATGGATTCAGCCACGTGCGGTGTCTGCGAAGCCACCGCACGTGCAACCTTTGCATTTCAGCAGGCCGGGAGGCTTGTTTTTTCTTTTTTATGCTGTTGCGTTGATTAAAATATTCAAAAATCTTGTAACTTTGCAGATAGATAGAGAGGCTCTTCTGAATTTCGTATTCGGAAGTGCGCTTTTCTGTATTTTGTGCTTTAGGCCAAACAAATTAAACTCCTCACGTTTTTATACATAAAATTATTTTGAAAAAAGATATGGATTTATTTGAAAAGATTTCAGCCGATATAAAGTCTGCGATGCTTGCGCGCGAAAAAGTGCGTCTTGAGACTCTTCGCGGTATAAAGAAAGAATTTCTTGAAGCGAAAACCGCAAAAGGCGGCGACGGTTCGCTTTCTGACGAGGCTGCGACAAAGATTCTTGCCAAGATGGCGAAGCAGCGTCGTGAGACGGCTCAGATCTATGAAGAGCAGAACCGTCCGGAACTTCGCGACAACGAGCTTGCCGAGGCTGCCGTGATTGAAGAATATCTCCCGAAACAGCTCAGTGACGAGGAGCTTACAGCTGAACTGAAGAAAATCATTGCCGAGACGGGCGCGACATCACCCAAGGAAATGGGCAAGGTTATGGGCGTGGCTTCAAAGACGCTCGCCGGACGTGCTGACGGCAAGGTCATATCGGCCAAGGTCAGAGAGCTCCTTAACAATTGATTTTATAAACCGGATAATTATTACAACAAGATACACAAATGCTTACCCTTCAGCAAATCAAAGAGGATCCCGAACGCATCATAGCGCGCCTCGCCGTCAAGGGCTTTGACGGAAAGCAGGGAGTCAACGATGTTATCGACTTCGACGACGAACGCCGCAGCCTTCAGTATCAGAACGACAATCTTGCAGCCGAACTCAAGAAGCAGGCTGATGCAATCGGCCGTCTGATGAAGGAAGGCCGTCGCGAAGAGGCCGAGGAAGCCAAAAAGAATGTGGCTGAAATCAAGGCTCAGCAAAAAGAGATAGCCGACCGCCTGACTATAACTGAAAACGCTATCCGCGACATTCTTCTCGGTATGCCAAATATCCCTTGCGACGCAGTGCCGGAAGGCAAGAGCGCGGAGGACAATGTGGTTGAAAAGACCGGCGGCCCGATGCCTGATCTTCCTGCCGATGCCCTTCCTCACTGGGAACTCGCAAAGAAGTACAATCTTATCAACTTTGACCTCGGTGTGAAAATCACAGGTCCGGGCTTCCCTGTCTACATCGGCAAGGGCGCACGTCTGCAGCGTGCTCTCATCCAGTTCTTCCTCGACGAAGCCGGAAAAGCAGGTTACATTGAAATCCAGCCACCCTACGTTGTCAACGAGGCTTCAGGCTACGGAACAGGCCAGCTCCCCGACAAGGAAGGCCAGATGTATTTCATCAATGAAGACAAACTCTACCTTATTCCGACTGCCGAAGTTCCCGTAACCAACATCTATCGCGATGTAATCCTTTCGGCTGACCAGCTTCCGATCAAGAACTGTGCATATTCAGCATGTTTCCGCCGCGAGGCCGGTTCGTATGGTAAGGATGTCCGCGGTCTTAACCGTCTCCATCAGTTTGACAAGGTGGAAATCGTGCGCATCGAGAAGCCTGAAAATTCATATGCCGCTCTTGAGGAAATGAAGGACCACGTGCAGGGACTTCTTGAAAAACTCGGTCTGCCTTGGCACATACTCCGTCTCTGCGGAGGGGACATGAGCTTCACTTCGGCCATCACCTTCGATTTTGAAGTCTACTCTGCCGCACAGGGTCGCTGGCTTGAAGTATCATCTGTTTCCAATTTCGAGACATATCAGGCCAACCGTCTGAAATGCCGTTACCGTGCCGAGGACAAGAAAACACGTCTCTGCCACACTCTCAACGGCTCGGCTCTCGCACTTCCGCGCATCATGGCCGCTCTTCTTGAAAACAATCAGACCCCTCAGGGCATCGTGATTCCTGAATGTCTGCGCCGCTACACAGGCTTCGACATCATCGACTGATTGCCATATTTTCAGTAGTCACGCCCATTAACGGCGGCAACTATTACAGTCGTCGGCGCGTTGTATAAGAGTGGCCCGAGGGACAACATCGGACCGCTTACCACTTATAAAATACAAATGTAATCATGGAATCAACACGTCAAGCTAAAATATCGCGTCTGCTGCAGAAGGAACTCAGTGAGATTTTCCGTCAGCAGACAGCCAAGACCCATGGCACACTTGTGTCAGTGAGCATAGTCAGAGTCTCTCCGGATCTCAGCATCGCCAAGGTATATCTTTCGATATTCCCGTCAGAGAGATCGCAGGAACTTCTCGAAAGCATCAGGAACAATGCCAAGACCATCAGATATGAGCTTGCGCAGAAAGTCCGCTTCCAGTTGAGGAAGTGCCCGGACCTGAGCTTCTATCTTGATGACTCGCTCGACTATATCGACAATATCGACAAGCTTCTCACTAAATAGTTGCCTCGGAAATACGATAAATACGCTTTATATGCGGTGGCGTCGGTTTTTCAACGTCACCGCTTTTATTACATGCCAGTCAATCTTCTTTCCCAATCACCACAATGCCTGCACTAAGGATCGCAATCCGTTATCTGTTGGCCAGAAAAAGCCACACGGCAGTCAATATCATTTCCTATATCTCAATGGCCGGAATCGCCGTGGCCGCTCTGGCTATGGTCTGTGTGCTTTCAGTGTTCAACGGTTTTTCGCAGCTGGCCTCCGACCGTCTTTCGCTTGTAAACCCCGACGTGAAGGTAACGCCCGTCAACACACGTGTCATCTCCGACGCTGATTCGCTTGCCGAAGAGCTGAGGGGGATTCCCGGCGTGCGTGTGGCGCTCCCGACTCTACGCGGTGAAGCCCTCGCCATCTACAACGGGCGCAGCTCCCGGTCAATATCTGTGGCATTCCCGACGGTTTCGACGAAGTGTCGGCACTGGAGTCGCTGCTCATCGACGGCGAGCCGCTTACAAGTCTCTATGGCTTCGGCGGAGCGTTGCTCGGGGTCGGGGCTGCGGTGCAGCTCGATGCCCGACCGTCGCCAGAACGGGGACTGTTGCTGACTGTCCCCCGCAGACTCGGACGAATAAATCCGGCCTTGCCTATGGCCGCTTTCTCAACGGATACGCTTGTCGTTACTGGTGTCTACCGCAGCAATCAGCCTGAATTTGACAATGCGATGATCTATCTGTCGCTTGACGATGCGCGCAATCTGCTTGACTACACGACCGAGGGCACAGCGATCGAGATAAGCGTCGCCAATGCCCGCGAGACGGCCAAAGTCATTAAACGTATCGAAGAGAAGCTTGGTTCTGACTATCTCGTCGCCGACCGGCTGAGGCAGGAATCACACTCGTTCCGCATGATTTCAATCGAAAAGTGGATCACATTTCTGATGCTTGTGTTTGTGCTTGTCATGGCCTCGTTCAACATTCTATCCTCGCTTTCGATGCTGATAATCGAGAAAGAGGAAAGTCTGAGGATATTAAGCTCGCTTGGAGCAACCGACAGCATGTTGAAGCGCATATTCATGAATCAGGGAGTGCTGGTTGCCGTCACCGGTGGCGGTATAGGTATCACGGTAGGCGTGATTCTGTGTCTGATTCAGGAACATTTCGGAGTCATAACTCTCGGTGGTGACCATTCGCAGATGTCGATTGTGACCTATCCCTGTGTGCCTGAGTTTACGGATGTCATTATCACAGCCGGTGTGGTCATTGCAATCGGGCTGCTGTCGGGCTGGATAGCTTCGCGTGGCGTGAAAGCGCACGCGGATTCCGACCGGCATTAGAAAATCGCTCCTCTGTTTTGGCTATTGACAATAAAATTCGTAACTTAGCCGATGTAATCTGTATTATCAATAATCTAATCTATTAACAACTTCAATCAATTATGTCAACCCCTTCAATCCATAGATATTGCGTAATCATGTGTGGCGGAGTCGGAAGCCGCTTCTGGCCGTATTCACGTGAGGACTGTCCCAAGCAGTTCATCGACTTCCTCGGCACAGGACGTTCGCTTCTTCAGATGTCGTATGACCGCATCCTTCCGATTGTCCCGAAGGAAAACATCATAGTGGTGACAAACGAGAAGTATGCGGGGCTTATCCGTGAACAGCTCCCTGACATACTTCCCTCGAACATCCTTCTTGAGCCTGCCCGCCGCAACACAGCCCCGTGTATCGCATGGGCCGCTTACCATATCGCTGCGCTCGATCCCGAAGCATCCATGATCGTGACTCCGAGCGACCATCTCATCACACGCGAGAATATTTTTGAGGACTGTGTGCGCAGAGGATTTGAATTTGTCGAAAGCCACGACGCGCTTCTGACTCTCGGCATCACGCCTGTCCGTCCCGAAACCGGCTACGGTTACATACAGATCGGTCAGGAAGCAGAGCCGGGAATCCTGAAGGTCAAGACCTTCACCGAGAAACCCAATCTCGAACTCGCGAAGGTCTTTCTTGACTCGGGAGAATTTTTCTGGAATTCAGGCATCTTTCTTTGGAAAGCATCGTCGATCATCAGCGCGCTCCACAAATATGACCCTGATCTCACCTGTCTCTTTGACCGTGGCGTGAGCGACTTCGGTACTCCACGCGAGATGGAGTTCATCAACGCTAATTTCACATCATGTCCCCCAAACTCGATCGACTATGCGGTCATGGAGAAGGCCGACAACGTGTATGTCGAATGTGTGAATTTCGGATGGAACGACCTCGGCACTTGGAGTGCTCTCTATGACAATTCGCCGTGTAACGAGGTCAAGAACGTGGCGCAGAACTGCAATGTGCTGGCCTATGAGAGCACCGGCAACATGTTTGCCGTCCAGTCGCCCGATAAGCTTGTAGTGGTGCAGGGTCTTAATGACTATATCATCGCCGATGCAGGCGACGTGTTGCTGATATGTCCTAAGGCTGAAGAGCAGCGTATCAAACAGATGGTTACGGATGCGAAACTGTCGTTCGGCGACAAGTATCTTTAAGCACCTCCCGGTAAAATCAGTATTCACCACCTTACGCGACCAAGACGATGCAGGAATATAACCTTACTCCCGAGCAGGAAGATGCTCATGTCGAACAGCAGTTCCGTGACTTACTGGACGGCTATCTGGCCAGCAACCACCGCAAGAAGGTGGATATAATCGAGCGTGCGTTCCGTTTTGCCAAGGAAGCTCACAAAGGCGTGAGGCGTCGTTCGGGCGAGCCTTATATCATCCATCCGATAGCGGTGGCCAAAATCGCATCGCAGGAAATCGGTCTCGGCTCGACTTCGATATGCGCCGCTCTGCTCCACGATGTGGTGGAGGATACGGAATATACCGTCGAGGATATCGAACAGCATTTCGGACGGAAAATCGCGCGTATAGTCGAGGGTCTGACTAAGATTTCAGGCGGTATTTTCGGCGACAAGGCTTCGGTGCAGGCCGAAAATTTCCGAAAGCTCCTGCTGACCATGAGCGAGGATATACGTGTCGTGCTCATAAAGATGGCCGACCGTCTGCACAACATGCGTACACTCGGCTCGATGGCTCCCAACAAGCAGTATAAGATTGCCGGAGAGACATTATATATATATGCTCCGCTTGCCCATCGCCTCGGACTGTTTGAAATCAAGACCGAACTTGAGGACCTGAGCTTCAAATATGAGCATCCCGGGGAATATCAGCGCATAACCAAGCTGATTTCCCAAAGCGAGGCCGGACGCGAGATGGTCTATAATGATTTCGCGACCCCAATACTCAAGCGCCTTGACAGCATGGGGCTTAAATATGAGGCCAAGGCCCGGCTGAAGTCGGTCTATTCCATCTGGCGCAAGATGGACACGAAACATATCCCTTTCGAGGAGGTCTATGACCTCTATGCTATGCGTATCATATTCGATACGCCCGACGGAATTTCCGAGAAGGAGATGTGTTTCAAGATTTATTCGGCACTGACCGACCTTTACCGACCGCATCCCGACCGTACCCGTGACTGGATTACAAATCCTAAGGCCAATGGTTATCAGGCTCTTCATGTCACTCTCATGGGTCCTGACGGAAACTGGATCGAGGTTCAGATACGGAGCCGCAGGATGGACGAGATTGCCGAAAAAGGCTTTGCCGCACACTGGAAATATAAAATCGGGGAGCATGAGGAGGAAAGCGAGCTTAATGTATGGCTCAAGACCATCAAGGACATCCTTGACGATCCGACACCCAATGCGATTGACTTCCTTGACACTCTCAAGCTCAATCTTTTCGCGACTGAGATTGTCGTCTTTACGCCGAAAGGCGAGCTGCTGACTCTTCCTGCGGGGGCTACCGTGCTTGATGTGGCTTTCACGCTACACTCGCAGCTCGGCTTCAGGTGTATAGCCGGAAAGGTCAACCATAAGCTTGTGTCGCTTTCCCACCGGCTCAATTCCGGCGATCAGGTTGAGGTTCTGACCTCTCATTCCCAGTCGCCGAAGCCTGAATGGATGGCGTTTCTTGCCACGGCCAAGGCCAAGACACGTCTGCGAAAGGAGCTGAGAAAAGTCCAGCAGCCGGTCATCGAGGAGGGTAAAAAGATTTTTGACCAATTCATAGCGCAAAACGACATCATTGTCAACAACAGTGTGATGACAAAGATTCTCGGCATATATCACGTCGCCACCCGCGAGGAACTTTTCTATAAGCTCGGAAGCGGAGAGGTGTCGATTGACGATTATCTGAATGTCAACACATCGCGTGGCGCGCGTTCGCTTGTGTCGCGACTGTTCCGTCTCGGATTCGGAGGAGACAACAAGAAGACGAAGGTCAAGAAACTTCTGTCGGTTCCCGACTCTGACACCGCTGCCAAGGCCGCGCGTCCGAAAATCAACACCAAAGAGACCTACGTGTTGCGTTTCAACGAGCAGGAGAGCAATTTTGCATTTGCCGAATGTTGTCGTCCGATTCCGGGCGACGAGGTGATGGGCTTCATCACCGACGAGGGAACTGTCGAAGTACACTCGCTGACATGTCCGCGTGCTCAGGTGCTGAAAGCAAGTTTTGGTTCGCGGATTGTCGCGACAAAATGGGATGAAATCAGCGGAAGCTTCCTTGCGAATATCCGCATCGAGGGTATCGACCGTCACGGCATACTTCAGGAACTTACGCGCATGATTTCGACGGCGCTCAACATCGATATCCGCCGTCTCAACATCGAGGCCGACAAGGAAGTGTTTACGTGTGACCTCGGAGTCCTCGTCTCGAACACAGAGGCGGTTGTGGAGCTTTGCAAAAGCATCCTTAAAATCGAAGGAGTCCGCAAGGCAGACCGCGTGAGGGTCTACGAACAGGAACAGTAGTCGTAAATCAGACTTCATGACACGAGAGTGGCGTACAGGTTTTTCAGCCGATGCGTCACTCTTGTTATATGCCGGTGGGTAACACTGAAATGCCAAATAATATAAAATGAGGCAGTGGCGTTTCGATTTTTAGCCGGTGAGACATGTAATGTGGTGAAAAAGTCGTAACTTTGCACACGGGTAATAGTGCACCCCTTTCAAACTTCATAATCCATTCCATCGCATGCGACAGTTTAAGCGCGCCGTCCTGCTCCTCGAAGACGGCACCACTTTTGAAGGAAAATCCTTTGGCTATGAAGCCTCAACTGCCGGCGAAGTGGTGTTTAACACCGCTATGACCGGCTATCCGGAAAGTTTGACGGATCCCTCGTATGAAGGGCAGATTCTCGTCACCACCTATCCGATTCTCGGCAACTACGGCGTTCCTCCGCGTCGCGAGAAAGACGACGTCAGTGAATATTACGAAAGTGACAAGATTCATTGTCAGGCCATCGTGGCTCAGGATTATTCCTATGACCATTCCCACTGGCAGGCGGACCGCTCTCTGGCCCAGTGGCTGCAGGAGGAAAAAATCCCCGGAATTTACGGCATTGACACACGTCAGCTCACCAAGCATCTCCGCGAACATGGTTCGATGCTCGGCAAAATAGTGATTGACGGTTGTGGAGATGTCGATTTTTATGACCCGAACGTTGAAAACCTCGTCGGAAAAGTAAGTTGCAAAGAGGTCGAGGTTCACGGTGACGGAGAAAAGACCGTGGTTCTTGTCGACTGCGGAGTCAAGCACAATATAATCCGCTGCCTCACACGCAGAGGTGTCAAGGTGGTAAGAGTTCCTTGGAACTACGACTTCACCACAATCCCCTACGACGGACTGTTTATCTCGAATGGCCCGGGTAATCCTGACATGGCCGAGGCTACCGTAGCCAATATCCGCAAGGCCATGGAAATTGGCAAGCCGATATGCGGTATCTGCATGGGTAACCAGCTTCTTGCAAAGGCTGCCGGCGCAAAGACATATAAACTGAAATACGGTCACAGAAGCCACAATCAGCCGGTGCGCCGCGTCGGGACAGAAAACTGTTTCATCACTTCGCAGAACCACGGATTCGCGGTCGACAATGCGACGCTCCCCGAGGAGTGGGAACCGCTTTTCATCAATATGAACGACGGCACTAACGAGGGTATCCGCCATAAGTCGAAACCATATTTCTCAGCCCAGTTCCATCCTGAGGCAAGTTCCGGCCCTAAGGACACGGAGTTCCTTTTCGATGAATTTATCAATATGCTTTAACGTCATCCCCTCAGATATTCTTTCATCATGCGTAACGAGAACATCAAGAAAGTATTGCTGCTTGGTAGCGGCGCGTTGAAAATCGGTGAGGCCGGCGAGTTTGACTATTCAGGCTCACAGGCACTCAAGGCCATGAAGGAGGAGGGGATTACCACCGTCCTCATCAACCCCAATATCGCGACCGTCCAGACATCCGACGGTTTTGCCGACAAGATCTATTTCCTTCCGGTGACACCCTATTTCGTTGAACGTGTCATCCGCAAGGAGAAGCCTGATGGTATCCTGCTTGCATTCGGCGGTCAGACCGCACTTAACTGCGGAGTGGAGCTCCATCGCTCCGGCATCCTTGAAAAATATGGAGTGGAAGTGCTCGGAACACCCGTGCAGGCCATCATGGACACGGAAGACCGCGAGCTTTTCGTGAAAAAGCTCGATGAGATAGATGTGAAGACCATCAAGAGTGAGGCTGTCAACTCGATAGCCGATGCCAAGAATGCGGCGGCCGCTCTGGGATATCCTGTCATTGTCCGCGCTGCCTACGCCCTCGGAGGTCTCGGCAGCGGTTTCTGCGACAACGAGGAGGAGCTTGTGGCTCTCGTCGAGAAGGCTCTGGCATTTTCGCCTCAGGTGCTTGTCGAGAAGTCGCTCAAGGGGTGGAAGGAAGTCGAATATGAGGTTGTGCGCGACCGTTTCGACAACTGTATCACAGTCTGCAACATGGAAAACTTCGACCCGCTGGGCATACATACCGGCGAGTCAATCGTGGTCGCTCCGTCGCAGACTCTCTCGAACGAGGATTATCACTGGCTGCGCAAGCTTGCCATCAAGATTATCCGTCACATCGGCATCGTCGGTGAATGTAACGTGCAGTATGCGTTCGACCCGACTTCGATGGACTACCGAGTAATCGAGGTCAACGCTCGTCTGAGCCGTTCGTCGGCACTTGCGTCGAAGGCCACCGGTTATCCCTTGGCATTCGTTGCTGCGAAACTCGGACTCGGCTACGGTCTTTTTGACCTTAAGAATTCAGTGACAAAAGAGACTTCGGCGTTCTTTGAGCCGGCTCTTGACTATATAGTATGTAAGATTCCTCGCTGGGACCTCGGAAAATTCCACGGTGTACGACGCGAAATCGGATCGTCGATGAAATCAGTCGGCGAGGTGATGGCTATCGGACGTACATTCGAAGAAGTCATCCAGAAGGGACTCCGCATGATCGGTCAGGGCATGCACGGTTTCGTCGGCAATAACCAGCGCGACCTTCCCGAGCTTGAACACGCTCTGAAAGAGCCTACCGACAAGCGTATTTTCGCTATCGCACAGGCTCTGTTCAAAGGATACACCGTCGACCGCATTCATGAACTGACCAAAATCGACAAATGGTTCCTCTATAAGCTTCAGAACATCATCGCCACAGCCAAGGAGCTTAGCGGCTATGATGAAGTCGAAGCAATCCCGGAAGCATTGTTGCGTCAGGCAAAGGAACAGGGCTTCAGTGACTTCCAGATTGCACGCGAGGTATATCAGGACAAACTGACCGATCCCGAGAAATCGCTGCTCGAAGTCCGCGCTTTCCGCAAACAGCTCGGAATTCTCCCTGTTGTCAAGCAGATCGACACTCTTGCCGCCGAATATCCCGCTCAGACCAACTATCTCTATCTGACATACAACGGTCGCGAAAACGATGTGAACTATCTACACGACCACCGTTCGATTGTGGTGCTCGGTTCAGGAGCTTACCGCATCGGTTCGTCGGTCGAATTTGACTGGTGCTCGGTCAATGCGCTTCTTACCGTCAAGAAGGAGGGCTGGCGTTCGGTGATGATTAATTACAATCCCGAAACCGTCTCGACCGACTATGATATCTGTGACCGTCTCTATTTCGACGAGCTTACTTTCGAGCGTGTGATGGATATTCTTGATCTTGAACAGCCTCACGGAACGATACTTTCAGTTGGCGGTCAGATTCCAAATAATCTCGCGACCCGTCTCGACGCGCAGAACATCAATATTCTCGGAACCACTGCGCAGAGCATCGACAATGCCGAGGACCGCAACAAATTCTCGGCCATGCTTGACCGTCTCGGCATTGACCAGCCACGCTGGCGCGAACTTACAAGCCTCGAAGACATCAACGACTTCATCGACGAGGTGGGCTTCCCGGTGCTTGTCCGTCCGAGCTATGTGCTTTCAGGAGCGGCGATGAACGTATGTCACAACCAAGAGCAGCTGACACGCTTCCTGCAGCTTGCAGCCAACGTGTCGAAGCAGCATCCGGTGGTGGTGTCGCAGTTCATTTCCGGTGCTAAGGAAATCGAGATGGATGCCGTGGCGCAGGACGGCGAGATTGTGGCATACGCTATTTCGGAACATATCGAATATGCCGGTGTCCACTCAGGCGACGCAACCATTCAGTTCCCGCCTCAGAAACTCTATGTCGAGACCATGCGCCGCATCCGCAAGATTTCACGCCAGATCGCAAAGGCTCTCGAAATCTCCGGCCCGTTCAACATCCAGTTCCTTGCCAAGAACAACGACATCAAGGTTATCGAATGTAACCTTCGTGCGTCGCGCAGTTTCCCATTTGTGTCGAAGGTGCTCAAGATTAATTTCATCGACCTTGCAACACGCGTCATGCTCGGTCTGCCTGTCGAGAAACCGTCGAAGAATGCTTTTGACCTCGATTATGTCGGCATCAAGGCTTCGCAGTTCAGCTTCTCGCGTCTGCAGGGCGCTGACCCTGTGCTCGGAGTCGACATGGCTTCGACAGGCGAGGTGGGCTGTATCGGCGTAGACTCTTCCGAAGCACTCATAAAGGCTATGATTTCTGTCGGCAACCGCGTTCCGTCGAAGGCTGTGCTTATGTCGACCGGTACGGCTAAACAGAAGGCCGACCTTCTTGATGCGGCTCATGAGCTTGCCAACCGTGGCTACACGATTTATGCGACAGGCGGTACGCATGCCTATCTCAACGACAACGGTATTCCTGCAATCCGTGTCTACTGGCCGTCGCAGCCCGACATGCAGCCTCAGGCCATCGAGCTTCTCCATGACCACAAGGTTGACATGGTGATCAACATCCCAAAGAATTTCTCGACCACAGAGCTGACAAACGGCTATAAGATCCGTCGTGCGGCTATTGACCTCAATATCCCGCTGATGACAAACGCACGTCTCGCATCGGCATATATTGACGCGTTCACCACACATCCGCTTGATGAAATCGAGATTAAGAGCTGGGATGAGTATTAATGAGTATTTTTTCTAAGCTTTTACAAAATACAATAAAAATTAAACAAACACTTGTTGCAAAGCCTCGGGATAATTCGTAAATTTGCCTTCGCATTTACGAAAATCATCAGTTCGCCCAAGAGGCTATCCAATAAAGGTAAAAAACTCAATTATAATTAACCATAGACTATGAAAATTGAAAAAATTATCGGTCGTGAAGTCCTTGACTCACGTGGCAATCCTACCGTTGAAGTAGACGTAATCCTCGAATCAGGCGCATTCGGTCGCGCATCTGTTCCCTCAGGCGCATCTACAGGTGTGAACGAGGCTCTCGAACTCCGCGACGGTGACAAGTCTCGCTACATGGGCAAGGGTGTCCAGAAGGCTGTCGCTAACGTAAACGGTCCTATTGCTGACGCTCTCAAGGGCATGAGCGCTCTCGATCAGATCAAGATTGACGAGACAATGCTCGCTCTCGACGGAACTGAAACCAAATCAAACCTCGGTGCAAACGCAATCCTCGGTGTTTCTCTCGCCGTTGCAAAGGCAGCAGCAAACTATCTCGATCTTCCCCTCTACAAGTATATCGGTGGCTGCAACAGCTACGTGCTCCCCGTTCCGATGATGAACATCATCAACGGTGGCGCTCATTCTGACGCTCCCATCTGCTTCCAGGAATTCATGATCCGTCCTATCGGCGCATGCTGCTTCAAGGAAGGTATCCGCATGGGCACTGAAGTGTTCCACAACCTCAAGAAGGTGCTCCACGACCGCGGTCTTTCAACTGCAGTAGGTGACGAAGGTGGTTTCGCTCCCGCACTTGACGGAACTGAAGACGCTCTCAATGTCATCATCAAGGCTATCGAAGCTGCCGGCTATGTTCCCGGTAAGGATGTGACTATCGGTCTTGACTGCGCTTCTTCTGAATTCTACAAGGACGGCCGTTATGACTACACTTGGAAGCAGGGCGCTGACGCTCCCAAATATACTTCGGAAGAACAGGCCAAGTATCTTCAGGAACTCGTTAACGCTTACCCCATCGATTCAATCGAGGACGGTATGGCAGAAGGCGACTGGGAAGGCTGGAAGATTCTTACCGACCTTATCGGTGACCGTTGCCAGCTCGTCGGTGACGACCTCTTCGTAACCAACGTTAAGTACCTCGAAAAGGGTATCGAAATGGGTTGCGCAAACTCAATCCTCGTTAAGGTTAACCAGATCGGTTCACTCACTGAGACTCTCCGTGCCGTAGAACTCGCTCAGCGCAACGGTTACACTGCAGTTATCTCTCACCGTTCAGGTGAAACTGAGGATGCAACTATCGCTGACATCGCAGTTGCTACCAACGCCGGACAGATCAAGACCGGTTCTGCAAGCCGTTCTGACCGTATGGCGAAGTACAATCAGCTTCTCCGCATTCAGGAAGAACTCGGCGACGCTGCTCAGTATGGCTATGGCAAGAAGACCAAGCGTGCAGAATAATCGAGCCTGAAACTTCGATAAAAATCAATGCCGACCCTCACTGGGCCGGCATTTTTTTGTTGTAGTATGTTTTTGGGAATAGCTGCATGGTTTTGGCGGAGAGGTGTGTCAGGGTAGGGACATGTCACTCTCTCTGAATACAGATGTCAGAATCGTTTTAAATTCGTTTTCTGATGTCTTAATGGCTGCTTTGAAAGCATTGTAGTTCACGGCTGCGCGTGGGATTCGCAATGATGAAATGTATAGCGTTGCACCATGATCTTTGCCGTGTCCGTTTAGCCGGAATGGTTGAATTTGCGTACAATCCACCGCCGGCTGTATGATGACCCCATGTCTGCTTTTCAAGGTGTACATATAGGTGAGCATCTGGTTTATATCGTTGCGGGTGTCGATGCTCACTTTGTATTTGGCATCAATGACAGTCTCGCTGTCATAGAAGTCAGGGAAGCGTATGAAGTGGTTGCATTCGCTGAGGTAAATGCCGCCACGGTTTGAACGGTTGTCGGGGTGCTTGAATCCGAGAGGGCGCAGGAGTGTGAAGAGATATTCTTCCCAGAGATAAGATATGTCGAACAATATGCCGTAGATCCTGTCTCCGTTTGGTCCATACTTAAGTCTGTCATGGTTCAGTATACGCATGCAGATTTGTTGCAGAGGTTTATATCGGGTGTAATAGGGGTGGCTTAAGGGTTTTAGATTGTCTTTTATTATTTTGCTGCGGTCTTGTCGGCGGTAGCCCGGGGTGGCAGCTATTATCCGAGAAACGGAAGCATGGGTTTCAGCTTCATTTTCCAGCAGTTTCTTGCCTATGTCTGTCGTGGCGATGTGTTCGATCGTATGGCGTATCAATTGTGTCACACGGTTGTCGTAGCTTAGCTCCCGTGTGTGGTATGCCACACGGCCGTTGAAAGGAATGTTGGCGTTTATGTGCCGGTTTATGTCGATGACACCTCTGATGTTGGCATCGTTATAGCTGTTATGACGGTAATCCTTATAAATGCCTTGCATAAGAGCTTCGTTGAGGTGTTTTGGAAACAGAAAGAGAAGGAAGTCAAACAGAGTTTCCGGCCTGGAACTGTGGCTGAGATTGAATATGTTGATACATAGTGCTTTTTGCAGCATATAGTGAAGGAAATAATCTTCCCCGGTGTTTTCGGAGAACCGGGATTTTATGGTGATGTCACAGTCGTCTATACCGATGAACCCCACGACATTTCCTGTCGATAAGTCAGCGCCGTCACATTTACCTCCTTTCCAATTGGTCTGCCATGACAATATGCTCTGACTGCCGATTTTATCTTTGCTCTGCCGGAATGAATGGGGATAGATGAGCAGATTGTTGCCATGACTGTCGACAATATCCTTGACAGGCCGGTTGGCTATTGCCCGCAACGCATCGTATGCGCATAGTTCATCGGCTTTAACACTATAAGGGGTGTTGTCATTCAGGCATAACATCGGAGTCTGTTTTAAAGAAAATATTCTCAAGCATTTTTAGATTTTCCATAGCGTCGACAGAGCCTCGCAGATATTCAAACAGTACTCCACGCAAATGGTTGTCCCAAAGGAGCCGGTAGGCTTCATCCACGTTGCTTTGATTTTCGTCAAGATAGTGGGTGAGCTTGCAGAAATACGCTCCTCCGATATGGTAGGCATTATTCAGACCTTCGATTCCGTTGCCGGTAGCGGAATTCCAGATGGCGTTGTTGAGATTGTTCATTTTTGTGATGACTTCCTCTTTCAAGTCGCCGAGGACATCAAGCATTTCCGTATTATCAGCAGCAATGATTTCCTGCCATGCAAAGCGTCTGCGCATTGCAAAATCAATGCTTTCGACGCTACGGTCAATATCATTCATTGTCCCGATGAGGTAGACATTGTCAGGTACAAAGAATCCATCATAAAAAGGATCGGATTTATCAGTGATAAGATTCTGGTATTGGGTCTTGACCTTTCCCTTTTTGCCTCTATAGCCCGGATCGATGCTGAAAAATAACTCTCCGAAAATTTTGGAAATCTCACCACGGTTGATTTCGTCGATTATGAAGACGAAAGGAGTGTCTGTTGCCGGCGTGGATTTAGTTGGCCGCGGATAGTTTTTAAGGATGTATTGACCGACGGATGGCTCATATGTGTAATGCCTCGAATCATATATGCCGGTTTGCAGATATTTTTTCAAAACTCCCGAGGCAATATTGAATTCATTGTTGGAGCTTGGTCTGGCTTTTATGCTTTTTTCGGATATGATGATGGTGAATGGCGTATTATCTCTGATTGAGCCGATTGTTTTTCCATTCATCGTATCTCTGAACCATTTTATGGCATCATCGAGTTCAGAGTCCGAAAGATACGTCTTAGTGCTATTGCTGATATGCTGTGTTGCTTGTGCCCAACCAAGTGCCTTCTTGCAGAATTCCTTGAACACTCCGTCTTTTCGCTCAAATCCGATATTACCGTTTTTGTCAGGCGGGGTGGGGCGGAGTCCTTCTACAAAATCAGTGTAATCGTAGGATGGATGGAATTGAACAAATCCTGTCTCTGCATTCATTTCTTCTGAGATAGCTTTCGCAAGATATGTCTTGCCTGTTCCGGGAGCACCTGTTAAAATAAGGTTTTTGTTGGCTTTCAGAAGATTGATGTAGTGCTCGTATTTATAATGTTTCTCCATATCCCACGGATTTAGTTTTAGAAGGTAATTGTTGATGTAGTCGGGAATTTCTTTTCGTGTCAATTATAATCGGAAAAACGAAAAGGAGCTATTTGGAAAAACGAAATGTAGTTATTTTGGAAAAACGAAATGTATAAATTTTATTCTTTTTCTTAATCGAGTTTTATTATTTAAACACCAATCAAACAATGTTTGAAAACTATTGACACGACAGATAGGAGATGCGTGATCCTTCTTCTATCCGTCGTGTCAATAGTTTTTAAGCTATGGATGCCATCTTCTCAAGAATCATCCGGCAATTATCGATCATCTTCCTCCGATTGCGTACCCATTTTACTTTGTTTATACCTTTCTCGTATGGAGGATAAGGCTGCTGCTTTTTCTTAAATTGAAACTTCTTATCAAGGGAATAAATATAACGATATGTTTTGACTTCATAAATATCAAAATCTCCCAAAAGCATTCCAACATTAGCCCTGAGATAACTGGATGGAGAGGTGGAATTAGTGAATATCTGACAGTGCACCATCTCACCACTGCGGTTATTACACAAGAATTTTGTAATTTTGTATCATCTGACCACATAACGATAAAATGCGACTAACCGCAGTCAAAGGCTTTTATGCCCCGGCTGTGCGGTTAGTCGCATTAAGTTAATATGTGGTCAGATACTATTAACAGGCCGGGGGTTTATTATATCCGGCCCGATGGTTGAAGAGCTTATGCAATCTTGCCCTTCCTTATTTTACAGGATTATCCTGTCATGACACCTCGATGCTTATCGGTTCGCCTTTCTGCTGCGCCTTGAGCAGCATGTCGGTCAGCTTCTGTTCGTAGCCGGTCGAGTTGATGACCTTGCCGACCACCTTGTTCTCGCCCACGAGGATGCAGCCGGAGCTGTCCTTGGCCGTGTTGCCCCGGTGTATGAGGATGCCGTCGAACTGCGGAACGTTGAGCAGACGCGGAAGCATCCTCTTGAACTTGGGGCTTACGTTGACAACCATGTTATACGTCCCTGCGGGGATTGCGGTCTCTCCCGGCACTTTCTTTTCTTTTGTCAGGTCGCGCACACGGTCTTCGAGCGTGTCGCAGAAATACTGCCCGTCGACGTATAGCTTGCCGATAGTGTATGTGTCGCGCAGGGCGATTCTTTTGAGCTTTAGTTTCATTGTCGGTTTTCTTTAAGATTTTACGGTATCGCCGCATTGCGCTTTGACACCAAATTACTAAATTTGCAGGGAACTCAGCAATGAGTACTTTGTTCATTCGACGGCCCTGCGCAGTGATGCGAGGGGCTGTCGCTGTTTAGCTGATAAATGCTGAAACCGGGCGCACTCCGCCCTTGTTGCTGGCCTTAGTGAGCCAGCCGTTGAGGGTACCGTCGCCGAGGAGCAGACGCCATGCGTACTCCGCGCTGTTCTCTGTACTCGTCCAGTACCAGTTTTCTACCAACTGGGTAGCACCCGATATGAGGCTAAGACAGTAATTTATCTTAGTCATGTTGGCATAAATCATTATCATTTCGCCTACCGACGGAAGCCACCATTTACCGGCTAACAATCCCTTGCCGTTAGCGTTGGCACGGCTGTAGAGGTTGCAGAAACCGGGGGCGTATGCGCTGGTGTTGGTGACGGCGGCCGATGTGCTTTTTGAAATGATAGACGCGGTGTTAGCCTTGCCGTTCCAATCGTTCATAGCGGTTACGCGGTCGCTGGTGGTAGTCGCGCCACCGCCCACGGCTGCGGAACTCCACAAAATACCTGCGCTGTCGGCTTCGGTGGGTGCCACTACCAGCATTTTGCCGCCCTCGACTACTACCACGCCGTCGGCGATCTCTCCGGCGTTCTGTAAAGCCGTCCACTTGTGAGGCTTTGCCATGAGTGGGCAATCGTCGCTCTTACGATGGTACATAATAAACACGCCGTCCATAATCAGATTTAAACTAATATCTCCAAGGATGGAATCTCGCAGAACAGGGGGATTGACATGAACGCCTTGTCCAGCCGAGTCAATTAATAAGAGCGAATCCGTATCAGACATTGATGTCTTTAGCGGAAGCTTGTTTGCCTCTACAGTTCTGTCGCTCATGCGGCAACCACCTCCTTTCGATATTTCAGACTACGGTTTTCCAAGCTTCCCAGCCATTGACACCACTTTTGACTCTGAAATACAAATGGCCTCCGTCTCCGGCTCGAAAGACAAGCTGATATACATTCAGATGGAGCATTATCATTCCTCCAGCCGTCACCGGCCAATTTGACCCAGTACTGTCTAACCGATATATTCCGTATCCCGTTATATCGTTCAAATCGCCTGACACTAATTCTGAATGAATTTGCAGCATTGCGGCATTTGATTTTTTCAGATCTCCGGATGTGTCCGCGCAAAGGACGGACAGTCCGTCGAGGGTTGCCTGTGCCGGCAGAGACTTCAAGACATCCTTTAGATCGTAGATTCTGTCGTTCATGCCGCACTCCTTTCTCCGCAGATTGCGGGTGAGAAATGTAACAGATTGGGAATATGGATTTTACCCCCCCCCCCGATTTGCGAGAAGGTCGGCTACGTCCTCAGGCGCGGGAGTCCACATCAGGCTGCCGGTCTTACCGCGTTCGACCATCACGCATTTGACCTTGGAGGCCGATGTCACAGCGTTGGGTACGGCGTATATGTGCAGAGCTCCGTCACCGTCGGTTGCATGTACTGTCAGAGTTCCGCGATAGATACCATCAGAAATCTTTGACAGACGTGTTGCCCCGCGAGCGCCGTCACCACCATTGTGGATGGCTTGCAGATGCTCTTTCTGACTTCCAAGCTCGCCGAAAAGTGTGATTGTGATGATGTCGCCAACGGCGAGTTCTTCGGTGTATTCAAGCAGCGCTAACGTATACTCCGTGGTTTCCTTGTCGGGGTGGCTGTCCTTGACGATGTTCCTTCCGCTGACCACCCCAAGCTCTTTCAGCCGTGCGGTGACCGCGTCGATGTCGCATTTCTTGAGGCTTCCTCCGGCAGAAGTCATTACGAAAGCGTCGCCTTCGGCAGTGGCGGAGGGGTTGACTTTTGTCGCGTCGATTGTTCTTTCTGTACTCATCTCTCCTTAGTTTGAATTGTTGTTGTTTGCGTTTGCTGACTCAGGGGAGATGGCGCAGATTTGCAATAATCTATCAACCAATAAATTACCCCTCGATTTCCATAAAGTCCTCAGGTGCAGGTGTCCAGTCCGAGGCGATGTTGCCGCGTTCGAGCTTGAGGTTAGTCACCTTGATGCTCTTGTTCGCTGTACTACCCGATATGCCCGTATATAGGATAATTTTTGCATTGTCACAGTCGGCCGAAACTACTGCGGTGGCTGTCTTTGCATCCGGGCCGAGGATGAATCTTGCGAAAGTAATATTTTTCACTCTGTCAATAATAGATACCTGAAAGTTCTGTGATTGAGATCCTGTCAGCTCCACAGCTCCGAAACTTGCAGTGAACATATCTCCTGCCTTTACCTCAAAAGCATCACTGATTACCGTGTGATAAAAATTGCTACTGTTCGGCCCTGTTGAGATTTGCTTGGAATTCTGAATCAGATTCCTTCCGCCGATCTGGATGGATGCCCTTAGAAGCTCCATGAACCTTTCGGCCTCCATGCGTTCGAGCACCACGCCGGAGCTGTCGACGAGTAGCAGCTGGCTTCCCTCGGGCAGCTCGGTAATCTTTACCGCGTCATTCGGGGTCTTTGTCCTGTTGTTGTCTGTTGCCATTTTTTGTTGTCTGTTTTTTGGTTTGGTATTGTCGTTGATTATATTTCTGTGCCATGCGGTCAGCCCGTGCGGCATACCTCGATGTCGAAGCCCCCGTAGTTGGGGGATGCGTCGTCGGAGACCCACACGGTGACGAGGAGGTCGCTGCCGGATGCAGCCACCGACTTCAGGGAGGGTTTGGCGGGGCATTCCGTGGGCTTGTCGGCCACGCCTCCGTAGCCTGTCAGCCTTATGAGGCTGTTGGCGGGGGTGAGGCCGTAGCTTGCCGGGAATCTCAGCGTGTAGCCGGCTGCGGGGGATGAGCCTTTTGCCAGCGTGACCCCCGCCGATGTGCCGGGGTAGAACCGGGAGGTGAGCGTGGCGCCCACGGATGCGGATGTCGAGCCGTCGGTGACGCGCCCGGCGTATACCGTGGCGGGCTGCCTTACGCCGTTGACCTCGAGGATGCCTCCGAGAAGGAGGCGCATGCGCTTGGCGGTGCTGTCGTAGAGGGCTATCAGGTAGTTCTCGGTGTCCTTGGTGAGCGCGAACCCGTTGCCGAAGTAGCGGGTCATCATCGCGTCGGCCACGAATGTCGCCTGTGAGAGCTTCACGGTGGCCGAGGCGCTGTCGCCGGTGGCCTGTAGCTCGAAGGAGATTTCATGCCGGCCTTCGGGGACGGCCACGGTATATGTGCGTGTGGCCGAGCCGGAGTATGAGCCGTCCGCGTTCATGGCGCATGCGGTGACCAGCAGCCGGGAGCTGTCGAGGAGCGCGCCTTTCACGTCATACGTGGCCACGGTGCAGTAGACGTAGGCGGTCTTGAGCATCACGGGAGTCATCTCTGAACCTGTGGCGCGGGGCGAGGCGTCGGGATTCAACTCCGGGCCTGTGATATCAGACTTCATGAACACGTCGGCTGAGACGGTGATCCTTACCGAGCCTATGCCGGTGGCGGTGGAGGCGGAGCGTGCCATGACCACCCTCGTGTCGGTGGCCGCAGTGGTGGGGCTGGCCGCCGCGCTCATCGAGACGGCCTTTCCGTCAGGGGCGGGGAGCGTCTGTCCGGCGGCGGGCATGACCGATTCGTAGGTGTAGGAAGAACCGTCGAGCCTCGCGCACTCGCTTCCGTCGGCGTCATAGATGCGGACGGCCTTCCCGTCGGGGTCAAGCAGCACGCGTTTGCCGTGGGGGTCGCCGGCGGAGACGGTGCCGGAGACCCTGACGTTCTCGAATGTGCCGGTGCGGGCGACGACATTGCCGTTGTACACTTCGAAGAGGACGTTGCCCTCTGCGTCGCGCATCTGGACGTACTCGGCCATGAGGTTGCGCACGTAGGCCAGCTCGGCGAGCAGGAGTTCGGTGGCGATGAACCTCTGCTGTTCGCCTGTCACCCAGTGGCCCTTTCCCGGGCCTCCGGCAGGGAGGGGCGGATAGGCTGCGTTCTTGACGTGGGTCAGCTTGCATGCGCATGCGTAGAGGCGGCCGGAGCTGCCGTCGCGGGCGAGCACGAGGTCGCGCCGCTCCTCACCGTCCTTCCCCTGCATGAACACGTAGTCATCGGGGTATTCGTCCCACAGCCGGGGGAAGGGGACGTAAGGGCCGTTGGTGACGACGGGGATGTCGGCGCGCGCCACTTCCGCCGTGCCTTTTGTGACGGAGAACGCGAAGCGCGACGGGCGGACGGGGTAGACGAGCGGCATGGACATGCCGGGGACGTACTGGGCACGGTTGCTGTCGATGCAGAACCACATGGCGAGTCCGTGGCCGGAGGGGTTGTCAATCTCCGAGACTGCATCGCCGTCATGGCGCATGAGGCGGCAGGAGAGCGTCACGGGGGAGTAGGCCCCTGTCATGGTGTCGTACCTCACGGCGGTGGCCGAGGGGACGAGCGTCCATGTCACGGAGTCAGCGCCCGGCTGCCCCGGCTGTCCGTCATCGACCACGGGGATGCGCCTGTTGGCGAGCAGCGTCCTGCCGTCGGTGTCGTAAAGACGGAAGGTCACCGACGAGGAACTGCCGATGTTCACGCCGTTCGACGTGCCCGACGCGGAGACGGGCAGCTCCTCCTCCAGCGCGTAGTCGTTGCGCGAGAACCGCAGGATGCCGTGCTTCACGCGCTCCTGCTCGCTGCCCGTGGTCTTCACCACGTCGACGCTCACCACGGACGGCGACACCGAACCGTCGGCGCGGCGGCTCACATTGTCGGCCGAGGGGACGAGCGTCCAGAACGTGGCCGGGTCCTTCTCCCACACCAGCTGTACGCTCGCCGTCGCAAGTTCGTTCATTGCCATGCCGTATCCTCCTTCCCTGTCATCATGCCACGGCGGTTATATTGACGGTAGGCCCGGCCTGCATCCCGACGAAAACGGACTTCGGGACGGCGAAGGTGGTGCATTCCACCTTGTTTGACGGCATGCCGTCCTGACTGCCCTGATTCCATATCGTGCCCATCGGGTCGAGCACGGCGAAAAGGAACTTCACGCCGGTGACCTCCTCGCCCGATATGCGCTTGAGCTTCGGTTCGAACGACACCTCGTCAGGACCGCCGGTCTGCCAGAGCCGTCCGTCGGCCGGTGTGGGGTTCGGGTAGATGACGAACGGGTCGGACGAGTCGGAAAGGGTCTGCATGTCTGAGGCGATGAGCGCCGGAGTCGTGTCCTTGCTCCAGCATTCAGCCCTTATCTGCCCGAATGTGTCCACTTCGTCGCGGGTGACGCGGAATACCGCGCTGTCGGTCTTGTACACCCACTCGCCTTTCTGCATGATGTACCATTTCACGGTGTACTTCGAGGCATCGGTCTCTCCGCTCTCGCTCCACAGTCTCACGCGTGCGTCCACGTATGTGTTGTCCGCGTCGAGCGCGAAGCTCTGTCCGGCGGCGCAGTATATCTCGGCGACCGATGTCGATGACAGCATCGGGAGCACGCGCAGTGGGTATGATGCCTGTGCCTTGGCGATCGAGTTGGCGGCCTCTATGGCGAGTTCGCAGCGGATGACCATAGGGACACCGCCGGAGGCCGTCACCACGTCGCCGTTGACGCGCAGTCCGCCGAACGGGTACTTGGCATCCTCGCCCGCGCCTATCTTCTTGAACAGGCCGTTGTACGAGCCGCCGGTGGATAGGCCGGCGTTCGTGAACGTCAGCGCCTCGTCATTGACGTACCACACGGTAGCAGCGTTGTTGACCATGTCTGACAGCATCTGGTCGGTGTGCGATGTGTCCGACGACATAAGTATCACCTTGAGCACCGGGCGCGAAGCTTCGTCGAGGGCGCTCCATGACGGTATTACCGCGTCGGGATTGAGCGCGCTGCCACGGTACATCTGCACGATGTCGCCCTCCGCGCCCATGAGCGCGATGGTGAACGTGCCGGCGTCCTGAATGTAGACGCACTGGTAGGAGGCGGAAGCCTTCTGGTCGCTCATTCCATGCCTCCTTCCGTCTCTTCATTCTCCGTGTCCGTTTCCTCCTGCGCGGGGCTGTCAGCGTCCGCGCCGTCCTCAGGGCTTTCAGCCACGGTGCCGTCCTCCTCTTCCGCGCCCCCTGTCTCGGAGGGGTCGATGTAGAAGCGCGGGTCGGTGGCCGCGGGGAGCGGGCGGCTGGAAGTGCCGTCCTGTTCCTCCTTTGCCTCGGCGCTGTTGAGCAGCAGGGCGCCGATGGCCGATGCCGTCTCCTCAGGGTGCGCGAGGAAGTCGCGGTCGATGCGCTTGATGTCATGAATGAACGCGATGTAGTTGCCGTCGGCGGTGCGTGCGCGCCAGTGGGTCTGTCCGAGGAAGGCGGACACCGCCGGGTTGATCTTAACGTAGATGAATCTCTGTGCCATGATCATTATGATTTTTTTTGTTGAACGTCGTTATTTTATTTTACCACGAGAATCTTTCCGTCGACAGTCAGGTACGCGCCGTCGACAGTGAGCGCCTTGAGCCAGCCGAGGTCCGAGACCCCGACCTGCACCTTCCCTCCGAAGTCGCTTGAGAACGCCGAGACGGGGATGCGCGCCTTCTGCCCGGTGGCCACGGGGCTGCCGTAGGTGACGCTGCCGTCGGCCATGCCCTTTGCCGTGTACCACGAGAACGCGAACAGGCTTCCGGCATCGGGTATGATCCCCTTGCCGTCGGACATGTGCGCCTCGTATTCGACGTAGCGCATCGAGGGGAGTATGCGCCCCGGGCCGGTGACCGTCACCCTTCCGGGCATAAGCCTCCTTATGGCCGAGAACGCCGCCGACGGAGAACCCGCATTGAGCGCCACGCCCGATGGGTTGCCGTAGGCATCGTACCTCGCCCTCACGCGCAGGTCGAGGCGCTGCCCCATGAGGTCGAGCCTCACCTTGGCCTGTGTGCCGTCGGCGCTGACGGTTATGTCGTAGTCGGCGAGGGTCGACCCCACCTCCGTCCATGCGCCGGTGTCGCGCAGACGCTCCCACACGAAAATGCGGTTGGCCGCGTCCACCTCCGTGTCGCCGATTTTAAGCTCCGCGTTGACGGTAAGCTCGTTGGAGTCCGCCCGCAGGGGGTAGTACCACACCGTCTCCGGCTGGTCTATGGTGAGCTGCGGGAGCGCTGCCACGCCCTCGCAGACAAGGGTGTGGCTCATGACGACACGCCTGACCTCGCCCGTGCGGGTGTCGGCGTACTCGCCCTCGAAGCGCAGTGTCAGCGGTTTGCCCGGCGAGGCGTTGCGCTTCACCGCGAGCACCCCCGCATCATCGCCGGAGAGTATGATGGAGTAGTCCTTGTCGCTGGCGGTTATCGCCCGTTCCTTGCCGTCCTCGATGGCCGTCCATCTGGGGTTGGCGTATGTCTTCGTCCCTGACGGGATGAAGCCGTCGGGGTCCTGCACGTCGAGCCACGGGCGCAGCACCGGGTGCGCGACGGTCCAGTCGGGGACGTACTCCCCGGAGGACATGTCGTACATCTGCATCGTGCCTACCGCTGTCTCGGCGGCTATGCCGTATGTGAGCGTCAGCGGCGAGTACGCCACCTGCACGTCGATTTCTGAAAAAAACTCTGTAGCCATATTGTGATTCCTTTAATTGCGTTATGCCCTATAGCCGTATGAGGCGGTCTTGGGCGTTGTCCCCGGCCTGAGCCTTACAGTGGCGGTGAACACCGCCACCTTCGGGACGATCCCGGCGGTGATGTCGAGGTCGGCCTCGGTCAGCGTCAGCGACCTTCCGGCCTGTGCGTGCCTCATGGCCCACACGTTGTCCGAGTCCGCACGCCGGTTGCCGTCGTCATCCTCGGTGTACCGCGTCCATTCGATGTCGCCGTCCGCGATGGTGTCCGTCACGTCCTCGTTGTAGATGGAGGCCACGACCTCCAGCGTGAACTTGAAGCTGCGCGGCCTTATCGACGCTGGGCCTCCGCGCAGCTCCACCCGGAACGTGGGGTCCCCCTCCATGAATGACCATGCCGTGATATTGTATGCGGGTGCGGTCTTGGTGTCTGTCGCCATGCAGCGCCAGCGGCAGCCGTTGTGCCACACGTCACTGTGCTCCCAGTCGTTTGTCTCCGGGCGCAGGGTGTCGCCGGAGTAGTAGAACTCGTCGGGGTCGTAAGGGCCTCTGTCCCTGACCGTGGGCAGGGGCTTCCCCTGATGGTCGAGCTGCCAGACAGCCTCGGTCACCATGTGTTTCACGTAAATGCCGGATTCCCCGGGCGCGATCGGGAGCAGCTCCGAGAGTTTCTCCGGGAGAGTGCCGAACGTGGCCTCGTAGTTCCCGAGGCCAATAATGGGACGGTCGACGCCAGACAGCTTGATGATGCGCCCCTCTGTCGAGGATATGTAGAACAACGACTGCTTTGACTTGTCGGTCTGGTGTCCCCAGCGCACGGCCCTCATGAGGCCGCACGGAGGGTGGTTCTTTCCGGCGGGGACCTCGTCGTCGGGGTAGAGCGACACTTCAATGGTGTTTGCGGAGGCGTTGACCGAGTTCACGCGCATGAACGACGTGTAGTAGTCCGTGCCTCCTTTACCGAGGGTGTTGACCGTCCCCTTGAGCACCATTCCGGCGGTCATTGCCGTGAAGTAGCCGTCGTACTTCTCCTGTACTTTCAGCAGGTATGTCCCGTCGGGGTTCAGGGTGCACGAGTCTATGGTGTCGCTCTCGGAGAATAGCGTGTCGCCCTCCTGAGCCCCGAGGCGGTTTATGATCAGCTCCATCACCCTGAGCGCCGAGCGCGCGGTCACGCTCTCGAACTCGGCGTTGCCCCTGCTGTCGATGGCAGCGCCGATGCCGGTCATCATGCCGGAGACGAACTCCCCGAACTCCGCACCGCCCTTCAGACGGGCGACGGCGTTTGACACCAGACCCTTCAGGAACGTGATAAGCCCGGCGGCCGTGTCGTTGTCCTTCTTGCTCAGGAACTCCTGCAGCGAACGCAGGGCGGACAGCAGGTTATTGTCTGTCCACGGAGTCCTGTCACCCGTGCGGATTATATCCGGCAGCGCTCCCATGCCGCTTTTTATACGGCTGACCGCGTCCTGAATGTTGTCATTGATGACAGAAAGCAGGCTTCGGCCGGTCACGTCGCTGATCTCAAGATCCATCTCTGCCGGATTATTTAGCTTCCGGGTTATTTTTGTAAGACGTGAAAGCCTCTCTCCTGTAGACGGGAAGCGTTCAGGACTTACAAGGCGTATCCTCCGCCCGAGGGTCAGGAACTCCCCGCGCGCGGCCATTTCCACATGGTCAGTCTTGGCCTTGTAGACCGAGACATCCTTACGGTTCTCGTCCATGAAGGCTTCGGCTGCGGTGGCCAGTTCCTTTTCCGCATCCTCGATATATTCCTGCGGCATCCTGATATTCCATAGGATATACCCGTCACCTTCCTTCGGGATGAACACCCCTCCGGGAAGCTGTGCTCCGTTCATGCTGTCAGGCCAGATGGTCACAATCTCGAACTCGCCGGTCCTGCTGTCATAGTTGACCTCAAAGAAATAATCTGAACCTTCCTCCCGCCCCATGCCTGAAAGCTCAGCACCCTCCGTGAACGACACACGTTTGACGAGCGCCGGGATTTCATAGTCATTCGGATCGAAATCAAGCCCGGGGTCAGTGAAATAATAAACGGTGTATGACGAACCGTCGGAGTTCCTGCGCTCGGCGGTCCTGACATTTCCTACACGGCCGGTGCGGTGAGGATAGATATGTGAGAATGCAGCGCTTTCAAAATGGTCTATCACACCGAACTCTTCAACCCCGCGCTCAATAAAGTCCGCACCTCCGGGAAGACGCAGGCGTGACGAGCCGTAGGTCTCAGGATTTATATTACGGCTGCTGCCGGACGGATGAAGGCGCGTAAAAAACTTTACATTACTGGCCTTGCCCTGCTCTATAGCGGTCAGGCCGTTATGGTAGCCAAGCGTGACCACCTCTCCGTGCTCACAACGGCAAAGGTTGACTGTCGTGCCATCTATCCAGTATTCGGTGTCGCATTTTTTTGCGAGCTGCGAGAGAGCCTCGTCACAGTATGTGCCCTCGTAGTCAATGGTGATATTATCAGAACCGTCCACACTCCCGACCTTCCAGTCGTCAGTGCCTGTGGCCTCATTGATACATCTTACGATCATTGCCATGTGCTCGCGCGGAGGCGCTGTCAGAGAGAACACCGTCTCATGACCGCCGTCCGTCCTGTCCTGAACCAGATAGCGGCCGATAAGACTGCCCGGTGAATACAGCTGGACGGAGTAGGCCCACTCCCCGGCGGATTTCTGTCGCGGGGCGTAGCGCTCCGCCACCATGTAACGGCGGCCACAGAACTCCGCGTAGTCATCAACCTCAAGGACGGTGCAGGCGCAGTGGGTCGCACTGAGCGAGACTGTATCGCCCCCCTGCAACGCCTCCTGCTGTGTCGAGCTGTCCGTGGGCGAGAGCGCCACACGCAGATCCCCGTGTTTTGAATAGATTTTAAATGCCATTTTATCGCCGTTTAACCGTTGTTTGAACTGTAATTGTAATCCGGGTTGGGTTCTGTGAAAGTAATCCTGAAAGTGGCGTAGACTTTGCCGTCAAGTCGCGTCAGCTGTTTCCATTCATCACAATCCGAGTAACAGAAGCGGAAATCCTTGTTAAGCTCCGTAAGCCTGAGTGTGAGCCAGCCGTCATCATCACCCGTGCACAGCATGGCCACGAACCGTGAATACCTGTCAAGGAAATCCGAGGCATCATTACCTTCGATTGCAAACCGCAGGGTGACCGACCGCTCCTCAAGGCGCGTAACGATCTTCCGTGGATACTTCCGGCCGTCATCCTCCGGGAAATCGACGGATGTCCGCGATTTCGCACGGCCTATCTTGAGCAGGGCTGAGTAGTTTTCGAACTCACCCTCTTCCTCTTCGGCCAGATATGCGCCATAAGTCTCGTATACATCGAGCCCGTTTATATAAAGGAGACCTTTGAGTATTTCCATTGCCGTCAGTTATTAAGCGATATTCCTTCGCGGTTGATTCTTTCAAGCTGTTCCATTATGCCGTCGAGTTTCTCGTTGGCCTTTTCCGTATTATCCTTGATGCCTTGGAGGTGGCTGACAGCGTTGGCCAGCCCGTCGGCCATGTCCTCGACATTCTCGTCTATCGACGCTTCATGGGCGCGTACAGATATGAACAGGCCCTCGAGCTTCGTTCCCTGATCCTGTGTAAGCGTCGCGAAAGTACCGGCCTTTCCAGTCTGGACACTGTCCGTGTCATTCCACAGGTCAAAGCCCATTGACGATGCCTTTTCCTGCCATGCCTCCATCCATTCCCGGGCCGTCTCGATGTCATTTCCGATACCGGCGTAGAATTCACCGAGCAGCCCCATGGCATCCTCGGCGATAGCCTCCTCACCTTTACCGCTGCCGTATACGTCTTTCAGGTCTTTTTCAAGCGAATCGAATTTATCGGCGAAAAAAAGCGAGTATGCTATCTGCTGTCCGAGGTTCTCAAGGATCGATGCGCCATGGTCGGCGAGCACGCTGAGAGCGTCCTCCGAACCTCTGACAGCCTGTGTTACGGCATCCATTATCCCGTCACCAAGAGCCCCGAAGGTATCACTCAGGTATGACTTCAGCTGGCTCTCGGCTTCCTCCATGGCCTTCCCGAGACTGAGGAGGTTTTCCATGTATGCCCGTGTAGAGTCGCTCATTTTCCGGGTATCAAGGATAACCCTGAGCATCTCCATGTCAAGTTCGCCACTGGCTTTTACAAGCTCGGGATACACTTCGAGCACCCCGCTGTAGAGGTCCTTTCCCGAACCCCAGCCGAAAAGCCCTGTTTTCTTATGGCCGGTGACGATTTTTGCATCGGCCAGCGCCCCGATGCCTGAGTTATATTCGGCGAGCCTTCGTGCATATGTCCCGAACACATCGCCCGTGGCATTCTCGAACCAGTTCTTTACGGGCGCTTCTCCCTGCATTTCTTTTCGGAGCGCCGACAGAGCATCCCTGTATGCGTCGACTGCGTTTGCAGCTTTTGCCACCTCGCGTTCGCCGAATATATTTGTGGCATCCTCCATGAGGAGCTTCTGTTCCATGAGCGCAAGATTGTAGCGCCGCTGGAAGTCAAGGCGTGCGGCCTCAAGCTCTTTCAGCGCCTCCCTGTGCCGGACTTCCGCTTCAAATGCACCTGCTGCCAGATCGGCCACTACACCGATGGCCGCGCCGATTCCTCCTATCACGCCTCCCTTTGAGAATCCCTCACCTATGGCAGAGATACCTCCGAGCAGCTGGGTGGTGGTGTTCAGCGCGTCTGCGGCGGAGGTGTTGCCCATGGCATCCATCATGGCTTTAAGCTCCCCGGTCGCTTCTGCGGCCGCTCCGGATATAGATCCGACAGAACCGGCAATTTCATTAAGCCCCTTGGCGCTTGACAGACCGGCGATGCCCTTGCGCATGCCGGAAAGTATTTTCTCCCATTTATTTTCACTTTTGCCCGAGTCTCCGTCGAGCAGCCGCCCGATGGCCTTTCGTAGCTTGTCGAGTTCCGCAGGACTCGCCTCGATTACCGCAAGCTGCTCCGGGCTTATGAACGTCAGACCCTCAGCCGTGCCATTTCCGTTCAGGTAATCGCGCAGCTGCCGTGCCTGACCGATCAGGTCGTTCAGCTCACTGAGCCCCATGGAGGAAAAATCTCCGAACAGGCGGCCTATGAACCCGCTGTCCTTGGCTACCTCGGCAGCCTCGGTGTCATTTATCTCCTGAAGGCCTTCCGCGATTTTCTTCTTTGCCACCTCGATAGCCCGGTCTATCTCCGTAGCATTATCTTCCGTACGTGCCGCCTCGAGCGCCGCTATGTCGGCATCACCGGCAGCCTTTATGGCAGAGCGCCGGGTCTCGTAATCGGAATATTTCGACAGCAGGGATTCAAGTTCCTCCTGCTGTCTTTTCTGCTGTTCGGAAGCGTCGGCCTTTTCTTTTTCATCTATCCCGGCTATCGCCGCGTCATATATAGCGGCTGCCTGCGCGCGCTGGACGGCTGCCTGTGCGGATATATCATCCCGCTGCGACGGGTCGAGCCTTTCTCCCGTCTCCTTCAGCCTGTCATAGAGTTCAAGACGCTGGCGCTCCTCCGTATTGATACGCTCTTTCTCGCGCCCGAAACGCAGGGCGGCTTCCGCACGTTCGCGTTCGTACCCCTGACGCATGATCTCTATTTTCTGGTCCTCTATTTTCTGGAGGGCCTTGGCTTCGAGCTCGGCAAGGTTGTTCACCGGCTTAGGACCGCCGGTCCCTTGTGTCACAGAAGGGCCGGAGAAACCACCGATTGAGAATTCCTTGGATATGCCGGCTATCTCTTTCTGCCTGTCGCTTATAGCGGCGATTATCCCGTCATATTCATCATTCATTTCCTTAAGGGCGGAGTCGTATGCCTTTCTGTTGGATTCCTCTATAATCCCACGGGTATCTATCGCACCTCCGCTACCGGCCATTGCGCTGTACATGAAAGCCTGTCTTAGCCGGCCCATTTTAGTTTCCGCCTCGTCCGGGGACTGTCGCTTAAACTCCTCTATTTTCGTTTTGACATCGGCCGCTTTTGCAGTAAGGGACTGCACCTCCGCCTGATATACGAGCATGCGCGTGTACGCCTCTCCTTTTTCCGCCAGCACGTCATACCATTGCGCTATCGTACTGTAATAGCCGAAACTCTCACCGTATGTGCGGTTGAGCTCCTCGACCTTTATTCTCTCCTGATTCCTCGTGCCGGCGAAACCTTTCAGGCTTTCCTTCGCAAGCTCGATCTCGACACGGCTTTTTGCCGTGGCGGCACGGGCTTCGGCCTCCACCCCGGCAAACTCCCGTGCCTTCTGCGAGGCTTCCTCTTGAGCGTCCGAATATCGTTCCCACAGGGCGATGCCTGCGGTAACGGCGACAGAAAGACCGAGAGTGAGAGTCCCCATGAGCGCCATAGCCGCTGTATTCGAGATACGGAGTGACGATGCAAGGCGCGTATTGGCGGCCGTCAGCAGGTTCTTCGCTTTTGTAAGGGTCACAAGACGGAACGCCGAATCCTTATTCAGTGTGTTCATGACCTGCTGCAGCCCCATGGTGACAGCCATGACACTCTGGACCCTTGTCTGGATCTTGGCAAGATTCTCGCTTTCGGATGCGAACACGCCCATAAGGCCGGTGGCCGCAGTGAATGCACCGGAAAGTCCGTTTATCCCGCTGATCGCACCCTGAAGGCCGGCATCATCATGAGCAAGGATATTTGTCTGTGTGCGCAGGTCGCCGATGGTATCGGCGAGTTCGGCCGCACGCTGTGCCATCTCCTGATATTCTTCCGTCCCTTGTCTTCCTTCGAGCCTCATTCTCCCCATGGATTCCTGAAGCTGTCGCAGTTCCATGGAGAGCCTACGGGTTGATCCCGTCGCCCCGGCCTGCTCCGACTCAAGGGCGGAAAGTATGGCCTTATCCTCTTCAAGCGCTCTGGTACATGCCTCTATCTCGGCACGCATCTCGAGCTGCGCCCTGCCCGGGGACATCGAGTCGTATTGTTTTTTTAAGGATTTCAGGGAATTTTCCACATAGGCCACCTGTTCCTTCTGCGCCGCTATACGGTCAGTAAGACTCTTGGAAACCCGCTCAGCACTCTCACCGAGAACACGGACAGCACTGTCGGCCGCCTCGACCGCAGGTGTCACGCCGTCACGCGCCGACATGGAGATTTCCACGGGAGAGGAGGAATTGTCGCGGAAACCCTCGACCGTGGCATCAGCATTCTCGACCGCAGGTGTCACGCTGTCACGCGCCGACAGGGAGACCTCCACGGGAGAGGAGGAATTGTCGCGGAAACCCTCGACCGTGGCATCAGCATTCTCGACCGCAGGTGTCACGCCGTCACGCGCCGACATGGAGATTTCCACGGGAGAGGAGGAATTGTCGCGGAAACCCTCGACCGTGGCATCAGCATTCTCGACCGCAGGTGTCAGGCCGTCACGTGCCGACAGGGAGACCTCCACCGGAGAGGAGGATTTGTCGCGGAAACCCTCGACCGTGGCATCAGCATTCTCGACCGCAGGTGTCACGCCGTCACGCGCCGACATGGAGATTTCCACCGGAGAGGAGGATTTGTCGCGGAAGCCCTCGACCGTGGCATCAGCGTTCTCGACCGCAGGTGTCACGCCGTCACGTGCCGACAGGGAGACCTCCACCGGAGGGGAGGATTTGTCGCGGAAACCCTCGACCGTGGCATCAGCGTTTTTAACCGCCGGGGTCAGGCTGTCACGAACAGTCATATCCGCTTCCACTGGTGTCGACATTCTGGTGACGAGGCCGCCGATTTCAGAGGAGATCTCGGCCACGCGCTGCGTCATCTCCTGATACTGCGTCGTATCCTGCCTGCCTTCAAGCCTCATTCTTCCCATGGACTCCTGAAGCCGGGACAGTTCGTCAGAGAGACGGCCGGCAGAAGTAGCAGCTGTCTCATGCCCGGATTCAAGTGACATGAGAATCGCCTTTTCTTCTGCAAGAGCCTTGGTGCATGCCTCTATCTCGGCGCGCATCTCGAGCTGCGCCTTGCCCGGAGACATGGTCTCGTACTGCCGGGTCAGAGCCATGAGAGATTTTTCGACAGATGCGATCTGCTCCTTCTGTGCGGCTATGCGGTCTGTGATACCCCTTGATACCCGTTCCGCACGCTCACCGAGGGATTCGGCCGATTTCCCGGCCCTGTCAAGACCGGGGGTCAGGCCATCTCTCATAAGGAATTCAATCTCGACCGGCTTCATTGTCCTTTTTCAGCATGGACTGGAAAAATCCCGCTGTGCTCTTTGGCTTTATGGAGGACGATTTTTTACGGCCTCCCGGTTTGTTATTTTTTTTATGTCTGATTGTTTCGTAGTGCGGCGCGTCAGCGAGCATCATGCGCAATGTCTGGTAATTGACACCCCACAGGACGTGCCTTACGGTCCATCCTGTGGCCGCTGACAGCTGCCATACAATCCCGAAGGGGCTATGGGACCCGACATACCGGGTCGTTAACCCCCCTTCGGACTCTTCCGGCTCAGCCTCGGCTTCAGCGGGTTTACCGCCTCCACCGATCTGATAATGGTCATAAAATCCCTTGTCCCTATACACCGCACAGCCGTTACGGCTGCCGTGGCCAGAACACGGGGATCGGTAAGATTCCTGAGCAGCCATGCAAGAGGACGCGAAAGCAGAATACCGCTTACAGCCCCCCGGCATACCGTCAGTGCTATCATCCGGCTTACAGCCGTGCCGTGCATCGCCACGAACGCCAGCTCCTCATGCCTGTCATAACGAGACATCTCGTCGGCGGTAACACCCATCCCGAGATATATCCGTGCCAGACGGATCTGAGTCCCGAGTGTCGGACGGCGCATCATCAGCCGTAGCTGCACAGGGCGCTTGCGCCATGGAAGGCGCAGAGAGAAGAGAGGGAGGCTGACACCTATGTCAAGCAGGGCGTCCGCCGCCTCCGTCTCTATCCTGCGGTCTGCGGCCTTCATCATCCGGCGCTCTGGGTCAGACGTACCGTGGCCTTCTTTTCAGGATCGGAAGCAAGCGTGAATACCAGCTCCCCGGAACGTTCCGCACCGGCATTGGCCGTGGCCGTCACGGTGATACGGCCGCCGGAGACCTTGACGGAGAAACCGGCGGGCATAGCCCCGGCAGAAAACTTCCCGGAAGCGGCCACATCCACGGTCCGGCTTCCTCCTTTAGAACCGAAGCTGAGCTCCGTGGGAGCGGCCGAGATGAACGGTTCTGTAGGAAACATGGAGAATGGCGATCCGCCGCCCTCCGGGGGCATCATCTCCATCTCGCATTCAATGCCGAGCGGGCTGTCACCGCCGAGCTTTCCCCTCACAGCGCCGTCAAGCACCATTTTCTGGATCTCTATGGTCTGTCCTGTGCCGGTCATGATCCTGACACCGCCTTCAAGGGACACCGATCCTTCAGGTGCGTTCCAGCGGCCGCCATCCACGGTGCCTCCCATGACCGTGCGGCAGTTTTCAGGCAGGAGCTCTATAAGCGTGAACGCCAGAACGTTTGTCGCATCGCGCTTTTTAACTTTTTTGACCGGGGCGCTACGGACCTGCGCGGCATAAAGCTTTATGTACTCGGCCTTGTCACCGCCCCAGTCTATACCCTCGTCCGATATATTGCCCACCTTGACCCCTCCGAAATAGAAAGCGTCAAGGAGCATCATGTAACCGTCGTTTTCGTAAACCATGATTTTTATTTGAATTTTGTTAAGAATGGTAATATGTATCCGGCATTTCTGATAAGAAAGCCGGCTGCAAGCCCGGCCACGAAGCCGGAAATGAACCATAGCGGCCACCGGCATGCAGGGCGGCTTTCCGATACGGCCTCACCGGCCTTCAATCCCGCCAGTTCCCGGGCAAGGGTGGCTTGCTTCGCCCTGCTGCGGTCAAGTTCCCACATAAGGGAATCCACCGTCTCGCTTTGACGCAGGTTCATATCGAAGTAATATCTGTAAAGCCGGCTTACCGAATCGCAATGCCCGGTGGCGCATATCTCGTCGCCATGCCGCATGAGCTCGATGCCGGCACGGCCATCGCTGGCGCGGTATGACGCGCCCTCCGGGAGATCACGGAGGTTCGTCATTGTCACCGTCAGTGTTGCCGACGACTCCGGCACGGTCTGCGACTGTTCCATGACAGTCGTCCGGGCGGTCCCGTTCACACTGTGGCGGCTCTGTGTCACTGTGACATCTGTCTGCATCACGCTGTCCGTCATACCGGCGCTTTTCACCTCCCCGACAGACAGCGAGCGGCAGGAGGTGACGGTCTCTTTCGGCGCGCCGCAGCTGCCCAGTGCCAGCAGGACGCTCATTGCCGCTATCATGAGGAATGTCCCTCTGATTCTTGTTTTCATTTCTGTTGTTGCGTAATTTGTTTATTGTGGATCTGAGCTGTTCGACCTCGCGGGTCAGAGCGCCGAGCTTGGCCAGCATCTCTTCCTGATTGGCCTGTAGGCTGGCGTTCTCACGCCTGAGCTGGACATTCTCGGCAAGTATTTTCCTGTTCTCCTCTGAGAGGAGGTTGATGGATGCCTGAAGTTTTGCCAGCATGTCATTGTCGCGCTCCCTGCGGTTTGCCATCCAGCTGAACACGGCCCCCAGAAAACCGCCGGGGAGCGAGTATGTCAGCAAATTTATGAGCAGTTCCATCATGCCTCCGTATTTTTAGGACGGACTCCGTTTATTCGGTGTCTCCCTGAACGAGCGCGGCAACGCCCTTCAGATCCTTCCGCATTATACGGCCTCCCGCACGCACAAGGAACGAATAGATGTCACCGTAATAGGTCGGGTCTCCTTCTTTCTCGAAGGCCTTCACCTTGCCGAGCGCGCGGCATACGCTCTGCTCGTGCCATGCCAGTGCAGCCGCCACGTCGTCGGCCGCCCCCTCCGCACTGAGACTTTTCGGTTTTCCTGCCCCGTCATAGAGAGCGGCGCGTGAACGCATCATCACATTGAAACTGAAGAGTTTTCCGAGCACGCCGTTCTGTGCGTCCGCCGATGCAAGGAACGCAGTGTTCTCATTGGCCGTGAGGTCGTTTAGCAGCTGCGAGTACATCTGCGCGTCGAGAAGGAGATAGCGGCCTTCCTGCGGGATGTCATCGGCATTGAACTTTGTCATCAGGGCGAGCACGTCGGCCTTGCATAGCCCGGCACGTACCCCGGTCGCACCGGGCGTGTATGCCTTGACCGGATCACCGGTCGTCACCACGATGGCTTCCGCCTCCGTAGGAGACCATTTGTAAATAAAATCACGTGCCACATTGTCAGCCAGCTCAAGCTTATCAAGACGGAGCACGCTTTCGCGTTTGTCGTAACTGAGCTCCACGGTGTCCGCATGCGGTATGTGGATAGGATTGGTTGTGAACTCCTCGAGGGTGAATGTGACATCGTCATCCCCGCGGCGCTCCACCGAGGCCGGGAGTTTGCTCCTGTTCTTCTCGACACCGGAAGGCGCGCCAGCCTGCGGGATATGCACCACCTTTCCTTGGTTGACAAACTCGTCAGCGTTAAACGCCTTGCTCAGGAAGCTGTTGCTTGCGAACAGCCCCTCGACAATCGCCGCCGCCCAGATTTCTTTCTGAATTGCCATTGCTTTTTTTGATTGTTTCTTGGTTAGACATCAGAGCGACGGTTCGACACCGAAGCGCTCCTTGAATTTCTCTTTATAGATTTCCGGGGCCTTGTCCTTCAATTCGAGAAGCTTGCCGGCGCGGTCCAGCTCGTCCCAGCTCTTGGCCTTCAGATCGCCGAGGGCCGGGCAGCCATCACCGCTGAGCTGTCCGCTTACAGACCGGCGGCGCGGTATGGCATCAAGCATGGCCTTGGCGCTGTCAAAGTCCTTGTCGAACAGCGAGAGCATCCCGTCGCGGCCCTTTGCGTCGATACGGCCGTCCCTGATAGCCTCGTCCGTGAGTCTCACTGCGTCCGCCTTGCGCGCCTCGGCCTTCTCCCTGTTCTGTCTGTCAATAGCGTCCGTGAGGGTCGCATTCTCCGCCTTTACGCGGTCTCTGTCCTTGATGATCTCCTGCACGGCCACCGTGATTTCGTCCTGACCGGCCGAGTCACTGAGGTTAAGGATTCCTGTTAGCACACTCATTTTTTGATACTGTTTTGATTGGTTATTACTGCCGTCCATCAGCCTGACGATACGGTCGGTATCGCTCAGGTCTATAGGATCTTTACTTTCCCTGTCATAGAACACAAGGGCGTTATGGTTCGCGCCTATGGTGACGATGCTTGCTTCCCTTACCGTCCATCTGGTGACAGTCGGAAGCGTCTGGCCGGGGAGCATGAGGTCGAACGCGTCGCTCTTTTCCTCAGGCGGCCACGCCCCGATGGAGGCCATGCGTATAAAACCGTCCGCCACCTTGCGGGCCACTTCGGACGCACGCGGGTCCTTTTCATCGAAAACGGCATCCGCGAGGATGCGGCCACCCTCCGTGCGGATATTTTCCCACCGGCCTATGGGAAGGTCGTAGTCCCCGTGGTTGAGCAGCATGACGGGATTCTTCCTGAATTCCCCGAGGTTCGCCCCGGAGGTAAGCATCCTGAAACCGTATGTGTTCACTGTCTCGTCGTGCAGCACGAATGTCTTCTTTTCCATTTTTTGCACTGTGATTTTTACGCAAAGTTCGCACCGCCCGGCCACTCCGGCAAACCGGCCTGCGGCCGTCCGTGTTGTCGTGCTGTTAAACTGCTTTTAAACGTAACCCAGCGCAAGACGGTTATTTAAAACCGCATGTACTGTGTAACTTTGAACTGAAAAAACAACTATATCTCAGTAAAATGACCGACGACCTGAAACCGACACAGCGCAAGGAGTTTGCAAGGCTTATATTCCTGCGCGAGAACATCACCCAGCAGGAAATAGCCGACCGGGTCGGTGTCTCGCGCGCCACAGTCAACAAGTGGGCGAAGGAATGGGAGGGGCTGAAACTGAACCTCCTCCAGACACGCGAGGAGCGGATCTCGTCGACACTCTCGCAGCTCGACGAACTTGACCGCTCGATAGCATCCAAGGAGGAGGGGAAGCGTTTCCCGACGACTGCCGAGGCCGACATCCGGCGGAAGCTCACCGCCGACCTTGAGGCGCTTGAACAGGATGCCTCCGTACGTGATATATATAATGTGTCACGCGGACTCCTCGACTACATCCGGCGCATAGACCTTGAACGCGCCAAGGAAATCAGCGATTATTTTGACGCCTATATAAAAGACCGCATGAAATGGGCAAGGTAGACGACCTGAAGGCATACAGGGAATGGAACGAGTACCACAGCTCGCTCAAGCGCGACATGGCCGTCGACAGCCTGTCTGACGCGGAACGGCGCAGGAAGCTCGCCCGGCTGGAGAAGGACCCGGTTGAATGGATCGGCTTCTTTTTCAGCGAATACGCACGCTATCCGTTCACCGGCTTCCATAAGAAGGCCATCCGGCGCATCTGTATGAACCCGGAATGGTACGAGGTGCTGTCTTGGTCGCGTGAGCTTGCAAAATCCACCGTGGTGTTCATGTGCATGATGTATCTGGTCAGCACCGGCCGCAAGCGTAACGTGCTCCTCATTTCCAATTCCGCCGAAAACGCCACGCGTCTGCTTGAACCGTACAGGAAGGCGTTCGAGTCGAACTCACTTCTGAAGGCATATTACGGAGACCTGCGAGAGTACGGTTCTTGGAAATCGGACGAGTTCTCCCTGTCTACAGGTTGCGCCTTCCGCGCGCTCGGCGCACTGGAATCCCCGCGAGGCACACGAAAGGACGCCGTACGCCCGGATGCGGTGATCGTCGATGACTACGACACCGATCAGGACTGCCGCAACCCGGACACGCTGAAAAAGAAATGGGACTGGTTCGAACAGGCCCTGTTCCCGACACGGTCTGTCTCAGGGGATCTGCTCGTGGTGTTCTGCGGCAATATCATCGCGCCTGACTGCTGCGTGAAACGCGCTGGCGAAAAGGCAGACAGCTGGGATATAGTGAACATCCGGGACACGAACGGTAGATCCACGTGGCCGGAGAAGAACACGGAAGCGCGCATCGCGCGTATAGAGTCAAAGATTTCGGCACGCGCATTCCAGCAGGAGTACATGAACAATCCGCTTGCGGAAGGCGAGACCTTCAAGGAGGTCCGCTGGGGCAGATGCCCGCCGCTCGGGAAACTCCGCTTTGCGGTTGCATACGGCGACCCGGCCCCGTCCAATTCCAAGAACAGGGCCACATCCTTCAAGGCCGTGTTCCTCGTGGGCTATCATGAGGGCGTGTTCTATATCTATACCGGCTATCTCGACCATGTGGTGAACGACGAGTTCGTGAACTGGTATTACTACATCCGCGACTATACCGGCGACAGGACTCAGGTGTACAACTACATAGAGAACAACAAGCTGCAGGATCCTTTCTACGAACAGGTGTTCATCCCGCTGTTCAGCGAAAAGGCGGAGACCCGCGGGCATATAGGCATCATACCCGACACACGTAAAAAGCCGGAGAAGTTCGACCGCATCGAGGGCAACCTTGAGCCTCTGAACCGGCAGGGAAGGCTGGTCCTTAACATCGACGAGCGCGACAACCCGCACATGAAGAGGCTTGAGGGACAGTTCCTGCTGGTGAACCGCGCGATGAAGGCCCCCGCCGACGGGGTGGACTGCATCGAGGGAGCGGTATGGATACTGAACCAGAAAATATCTGCCCTGACCGCCGGATCTTATACCGTCGGCGAGCGCAGGAGGAATAATAAACGGTATTAACCAACCATATAACGAAAAAATGGCATTTATCACACCCGACGAACTACGCACGCACCTGTACCGGGAATCGGTCTGCGCCATATCGCGTGACGACACGACACTGCTTACAGCGGCGATAGATGCGGCCGAGCAGGAGGCTTACGGCTATCTCGGCGCGTATGACCGCGAGCGCATATTCTCAGCGGAAGGGACGGAGCGAAACGCGCTGCTCCTCGTCCTTGTAAAAGACATCGCCGTCTGGCATTTCATCAACCTTTGCAACGCAGGGACGGAGCTCCAGCTGCGTCAGGACCGCTATGAACGCGCCGTCGCATGGCTGCGTCAGGTGCAGAAAGGCGAGGTGAAACCTTTCCTCCCCATTATCGACGAGGACGGCGACGGCCGCCCGGACGGGGCGGGCGAATACATATACGGGAGCAACCCGAAAAGGCATCAGCATTATTAACCGCAAACCACAGGACTGGATATGTCAAAAAAGAAGCATCCTGCCGCAAGGACCGGCGGGACACAGCGGACACCGATCATCGGGTCGGTAATCATAAAACCGCCGGTACGCCGTGTATACGATGTGGGAGACTGGCGCGCCGCGCTGCGTGCCGCCGACAACGGCCGCGTGAAGCAGCTATACGACCTGTATGACGATGCGATGATCGACGGGGTGCTGTCCGATGCCGTGCAGAAGCGCATCGATGCCGTGACCAACTCCGAGCTCACGTTCCAGACCGCCGAAGGGGAGGAAGTGCCGGAGATCACGGCTCTCATGGAGACCACCGCATGGGAGACATTACTGTCAGAAATCGCACGCGTCAGGATATATGGCCGGGCTGCGGTCGAGTTCGGGTTCACCCCGGAGTTCAGCGTGACACCGATACCGCCCAAACATATAAACCTTGACAGGAAAGTGATCCTCAGGGAGGACAGCGACGATGACGGCTTCCCTTACGAGGGTGACGGCTTCCTTCTTGTCCTCGGCCACCGCCGCGACTTCGGTCTGCTCCTGAAGGCTGTCCCCTATGCCATCTACAAGCGCGGAGGCTTCGGTGACTGGTCGCAGTGGCTGGAGCTGTTCGGCATGCCGCGCCGCGTCGGCAAGTACAACACATACGACCCGGAAAGCCGCCGACTGCTTGAGGAGGCGTTCGAGAAGGCCGGGTCCGCACCCTATGTGATAATTCCGAAAGAGGCGGAGGTGGACACTCAGGAGAGCGGCTCGGGCAACGGGGCTTCATACGACGAGTTCCGCAGGGCCAACAACGAGGAGATCCTGATCACGATCCTCGGCCAGACCATGACAACGGTGCAGGGCGATAAGGGGGCGCGGTCGCTCGGAGAGGTCCACAAGGAGGTCGAGGAAGGCAAGAACCGTTCAGACCTGCGGTTCGTCGAGCGCGTGCTCAACCAGAAGGTGGTTCCTGTCCTCGAGGCGAGGGGTTATCCCGTTTCCGGTGGCCGTTTCATCTTTCCACAGGCCGTGGAGCAGCTGTCGGTGAGCGATGTCGTGCAGCTGTCATCGGTGCTTGACATACCCCAGAGCTACCTCCATGACAAATATGCCATCCCCGCACCACAGGACGGCGAGCCCCTTGCGCGTTCCATGACGGCCTCCCCGTTCGGCCTCCCGTCCACGGACGACGGCGACAGTGAGATCAGGAACTCCGACCGTACATTCCTGCAGCGCCTGAAGGATTTTTTCGTGAAGGCCCCGCATGGCGGGGCTACAGCTGGCAGTCCCCACATACTGATGAATGACGGGGCGACGATGGAGGACCGCCTGATAAGCGGAGTGGCGGCGGGTGAGCTGCAGGTTTTCTCGCCGGAGCTGTTCAGCTATATATCCGGCGACCTGATCAGCGCCGTCCGTCCGGCATTCAGGCGCAACACCGCCAACGCGGACACGTCATACGCCTACGGACTGCGCGATGATGCCTTTGTCACCGCCCTTGAGATGAACCTGTTCCACTTCTCCGCAGGAAAGACCCTCGCCGAGATACAGGCGCTGAACGGGGCGTTCCGGGAATCGTCGTCCTACACGGACTTCGAGAAGCGGGCACGGGAGATCTGCGGCACGTTCAACCGCACATGGCAGCGCACGGAGTACGAGACCGCCGTGCTGGCGGCGGAATCCGCATCGAACTACCACCGCCTGATGGCGAAGAAGAAGCTGTTCCCGTTCTGGAGATACGTCACCGCCGGCGATGACAGGGTACGCAGGGAGCACCGCGCCCTCGACGGTGTCATCCTCGGGTGTGACGATCCGCTGTGGAAGAAGATCTACCCGCCGAACGGATGGAAATGCCGTTGCCGGGTCGCGCCGCTGATGAGGCATGAAGCCGCCGGCGTTGACCCCGGGGAGATGCGCCGCCGTGTATCGGAATATTTCGACACGGCCGAGTGGAAGGCCGCCAGTGCGCAGGGATGGGACACCAACCGCAGCGAGACGGCGCAGGTCTTCGCAAAGGACCAGCAGTACATCCGTAAGTTTCCGGGAAAGGCGGCCAAGAGCCTCCTGCAGCTCTACCCGCAGGACTACGGACTGGAGTCCCTTAACAAAAGGATAGCCGCCTCGGTCACACCGAGACCCGTGTACGCCGGTGCAGCGGATGTCTGGTATGATGCGCATCAGATACTTGAGGACTATATGGGAAGGAAGGTCTCGCTCAGGCGCAAGGTCTTTAATTTCCATACCACCGGCGCGCATTCGTACCGCGTGCCTTACCTTGACTGCGTGACCGAGGCCCTGAAAGACCCCGACGAGGTGTGGCTTAACAACTATTCGAAGGGCACAGGGGAGTTCACGAACCTGAACTTCATAAAATTCTACGATGACTCTGCGGTAAATGTCGTGTGCGAGATAAAGGAGGGGCGGGTCTACGAGGTAAAGACATGGTTCGAGATCTGCACCGGCCCGAGGGGCGGGTCGCGGTCGAAGGCTTCACGCCTGAAAGACCCTCGCTGGAAATACCGCCGGGGGCTTCTGATAAAAAAATCGTAGGGGCGGGTCCTTGCGTCCGCCGTCCTTATCATTGGGGCCGCCAGTACATGATAGCCCCGCTTCATACGGTTGGATAGCCGGTGTCCCGCCCCTGCTTCGGGCTGACATGCCCCGCCGCTGTAATCAGACTCTCGGTGTCCCCGTCACCCGCTGGGAGCTGACACCTACCATTCCGCCGGTGGGCATGCTTACCGCAAATATACAAAATATTTTCAACATGAACATTGATGAACTTAACAGTTTTCTACAGTCGCTGCCGGGCGAGCTCCTTGATGACGCGTCACAGATTGTTTCGGAGACCGCGCAGGAATACTTCAAGGACACCTTCCGGCTCAAGGCCTTCGACGGCAACCCATGGACACCGGCGAGACATCCCAAGAGCACGGGATCGTTGCTTGTCAACTCCTCCGCGCTGCTCAACTCCATACGGCCGGCCGTTGTCACCCCGGAGCGTGTGGTCATTTCAGCCGGAAACGACAAGGTGACATACGCGGCCGCACACAACGAGGGCTACCGTGGCCCGGTGGACGTGCGCGCCCACCAGCGCACTGTCAAGAAAACTGGCACTGTCTATGACGTGCGCGCCCATACACGCATGGCCGACATCGTCCAGAGACGCTTCATGGGCGATTCCGAAGAACTCAACGGCATGATCCGCGACCGCATCGAAGGACACCTTGATTCAATTTTATAGATTCATTACAAAACAGACATGGATAAAGAATTCATCATCGCCGTATGCGACCGCATACAGTCCGCCGTCCCGTCCGTGCGGTGGGTCGACATCGAGGACGGGCAGCTCGATGTCAGGGAGCGTCCCCCGGTCGCCTTTCCCTGCGCCCTCGTCGACATTTCATATACCGCGTGCCAGACACTCGCCGGAGGGGCGCAGCGCGTCCGCGCTCAGGTGACAGTCCGTGTGGCGTTCCAGAGGCTCGGACCCTCCTCTGCGGCATGCGCCCCGCAACCGGCACGCCTGTGCGCCCTGTCACGCTTCGACACGCTTGGGGAGGTCCACTCGGCGCTGCAGTGGTGGAACGGAGACGGCCTCTTCAATCCCCTGTGCCGTCTGCGCTGCATCCCGGAGAAGCGTTATGCCGACATCCGGGTATACGCCGCGACCTACGAGACGGAGTTCTCGTGCTAATCCCAGTCCCAGCCCGGGTACAGCCCGCGCAGACGACGGCTGTCGGCCTCTTCTTTCACAAGGCGGCTGAACTGCTCCTGTGTCCCGACAAGCACGTTGCTGACCGTGCGCTCCTCGATGAAGAACTCACGGTCGGCAAGGATCTTCAGCACGTCGTCGAAGCGTATGCGCTTGATCTCGGTCCAGTAATAGTAGCGGGCCGTCATTATCTCGTTGCGTCTGTCGAGCCTGTCCCTCCGGCTGCATATATCGACACCAGACCGGGCTGCCGTCCTCGGCTGCCGTCGGTTCTTTGCCGGGACTGCCTCCGGCATGTCAAAAAAAGGTAATATTCCTAACTCCCTGCAATCCATCACGCACTGCATTTACGCAAAATTACAAAAAATCCCGCTGACATCATCCGTCAGCGGGATTTTTATCCATGAATTCTGATTGAAAAGTGCGCCTCACGTTTTAGAACACCGGCCGAGATACACGAACGCGTCGCTCCTGATTTTTTTCAGTTCCTTGATCCTGACCGTGGCGGAGATCAGGGCCGACTCGTACTCCGACTCCAGCCGGCTTGTCAGCCTTTTCCTGACAGCCTCCGGCGTGTCGCCGCTGTCAGTGAACACTGTCAGCGTGATCGAAAACTCACGGTCTCCACGCTTCTTTATGCCGACCTTCGCAAGATAAAGGACCGGCTCGATCCATTTTGCCGCCATCCCAATTCAGTCAACGTCCGTCATTCCAAGCGGGATATAGCGCCATGCCCCCTTGTCATCCTTGTACTGGGCGCGGATAAACTTCTTGGAGACGGTGGGCTGATAAGCCTCCTCGATGGTCCTCACGCCCTCAAGGAACCGCTCGTCGCCGCTGTCCTCGGCCATCCTGCGCAGCTGGAGCACGCGGCTGGCCTTGATGTTGCCCTGCCCGTCGCGGCTCAGCAGACGGAACACGGCGTTGACAAGGGCCTTGGTCGCGTCGTCCTTGGCGAGGCTCTCGATGTAGCCCTTCACCATCGCGATGCCGTCCTCGACAGTGTCGCGGTAGCCGTCGATGGTGTTCACCCCGAGGATCACCCGCAGGGTGCTGTCGGAGTTGGTGAACGTGTGGCTGTTCTGGCCGTCACTCGCCACTCCGGTCATCTCCGACTTCATCCTGAGTATCGCCTCGAAATTACCGAAGACCGTCTCCTTCACCAGCTTGATCTGCTCGCTGAGCTCACGCAGCTGCGGGATGGTGACGGAGATCTCGTCATCGACCATGCCGGCATACTGCCGGCGCTGTTCCCTGCGCTCCTCCTCCCTGCGCTTCTTTTCCTTCTCTGCCTTGAACGCCTCGAATTCCGCGCGTTCCTCGGCTGTCATCTGTACGTTTTCTGTTGCCATGATTATAAAATTATTATAGGGTTTAAACTTGTTCTGGTTTTATTACGCATCAAACCTCCTTCCGGGGATGATCAGCATTCCGGCGGTGTCCCCGCCCTGCGGTCTGCCCCTGCCGCGCAGTCCGCCTTTGCCCCTGATGGCCCGCAGTTTCCTCTGCAGGTCCTCAAGCTCATGGTGGTCGAGCCATGCGAACCGTCTGCCGGTGATGCGGTGGTCAAGGCAGAAGGCATCGACCGCGCTCCAGTCCGTCGTGTCTATCCCGAGCTGCTGCATGAGCCTCAGGCATGAGCTGCGCCACTTTTTAAGGGTCTCGACGCTGCCTGACAGTGCCTCCATCCCGGCGATGCACGCCGCATATTCCTGCGCCGTCATTTCCTTCAGCGAGTCGGTGCGCCCACGGGTGTACTGGCTCACTATCTGCCGTCGGCACTCCTCCCGGTCTCCACGGATCGTCAGGCGGTTGAACACCGCCCAGAACCGCCTGTAGTCTTTCGGTTTTGCTGCTCTCATATCAATCGAATAAGCTTAATTGTTTGTGATGGTGCTTGAAAAATTCCCGTTTGGCCTCGGCTATGTACCTCCATAGGCCATCCACCTTGAATAGTCTTTTGATATACTCAAGACCGCCGACAAACGCCTCTTCCTGACTGCCGAATGTGCCTTTGCTTGCTGACACACCGCAGGTATTGCACCCTGTTGAAGTCGCCAAGTGGTAGGAAATATGGTATGCGCCCTGTCTGCTCTTTGCCATTCCCAGTGCACAGGCGTAGCCATACCGCACCGGAATATTGACATAGACTGCATCCGTGAATACTCCGCATTCATTTGGATCTGTCGCCTGAATATCCATCTGCGCGAAATCCTTGATCGAAAATACTCGATCGGCCGGAACGAAGATCATTGGATGGATCTTTCTTGCTTTCATAGATAGCGCCACCTTTCGAGTTGTCTTATGAGATAAGTCCCGCAATGCACGGTGTCCTCGATATAGAACAGCTCCCCGCTGACCTTCCCGTCACAGTAGCCGTACACGGTACTGCCGTCCTTGAACACGAACTCGGCCTCGCGGTTATAATTGATCTTTTTCAGATCCTCCGGCTTCCTGTATGTACGGGGCGGAGACACCCGTTTGCTGATCTGATTCATAATAATGTCGTTTTATAAGTTGTTAATCAATTCCTTTTTTACCCCAGTATCTCTCAGCTCCTTCCTCCCAGACGGTGTAATAACCTTTCGGCCCTATGAACCGGCCTTTTGAAATAGCCCGGAAGCCTTCTACAAATATCTTTAATGACGCATCATACATCACGCTTTGAGCAACCTTGCCCGCTGGCTTTTTGCCGTCGGCATGACTAATGAAGATTACGAGTTTGTCGCGGTGGGCTTCCTTGAAATACTGATACTCCCTGTAGGTCATTCGTGAATACTGCAAACTGTCAACCACATAGAAATCCGGGCTTTTGCGTTTATTCATGCGGTCTTCCATATCCATGATAGACTCGCAGTTCAGAATTTGCATTCGTCGGCCGACTGATTTCATGCCAAACCGGATCAGAGCATTCTGCATGGTCACATCATCGCCTTCCTCAAGTGAATTGTACGCCACGCGGCCAAATCTTGTCAACTGCTTGCAGAGCTGCATCACAAAGCTCGTTTTACCATTGCCGCTGCTGCCCCAGATAAACCAGACACCTTTTTTCCCCGGACAACCGAAGGCATCATACCATTCATCTTCGAAATCGAACAATGGCTTTTTCTTGGTTATAACATCGGTTATTGATAGTGCTTTTTTCATATATCCATCAGATTGTTTTAAACTGTTTGACCGCTATTTAATCGCCGTTTGAACACTGTTTTCTAACTCTGGCCTCGACCATCTTTTTCTCCCTGTGCACGGCGCTTTTCACGCATCTGAGGTCGAAATCGCTCTTCTCCGTGGCCTTGATTACGTTGCCGATCTGGCGCACGTTGTCAAGGCCGTTCGCCCTGCAGATGGATGCGACATCCGTCCCGTCCGTAGGCTCAAGCTCGTAGAACTTACGCCCTATGCGCGAATAAATCTCATTGTAGCCCTTGCGGTTGCCGCTCACGCCGCGCTCTATGCGGTGGCGGATGTAGGAGGTGGACAGGAAGACTATCCCGCATTTCCCCTCAAGACGGTTATAGAGGTTGATGAAGTAGTGAAACACATTGTCGTTAAGCTTGTCGCCTTCGTCGAAAATCAGCAGGGGGCTGTCCATCTGCATCAGGCGCTCTATCGCCGTGTCGAGGATGTCGCGGAGTCTCATGCCGGCGCTGCGGAATCCCACCTTCCTTGCAATCTCCCTGACGAAATCACCCTTGCGCATATCCTCGTCGCAGAGTATGGTGAACACCTCGCGGTTCTCCGAGGCATAGATTCCGGCGGTGGTGGTCTTGCCACACCCGGCGTCGCCGGTGATCCAGCGCACCTTCCGCGACTCCTGCGCGTCTGTCATGGCGAAGATCATCTCGCGGAAGGCGCGGGTCTCCACCGTCTGCCATCCGCCGCTGGAGGCGGGTGTCGTGACCTGCGAGGCCACGTTCCTCCACATCTCATCGCTGATGAGCTCGTGTCTGCCGTTGAGCATGGCGCTGAGTGTCGCCGGTGATATGCCGTTGAGACTTGCGGCCGCCTTGTTACGGCTCGGGTACTTGCTTATATATGTCTTCAGGGCTTCTACAACCGCCCAGCGTTCTTTCTTTGTCATGATTTGTCTGTATTTTGATGTTTCTGAATTTTTCGGCATTTGCGTTTACGTTGCTTGTATTTCCTTACAGTTTTTTTCGAGTTTTCATGTTTTATATCTTTACCATGACCGGAGAAGTCGTCGGCTGTGTCATTACAACCTCCCGACCAAAGGAGATAATTAAAAGCCACGCTTAACAGAAAGGCTATTCCGAAAAAGACATTCTCGGTTGATACATCCATTTATCTAAGCTATTAAATATTAGATTCCAAACTTACAATTTCGCAGCCATGCGGTATTCATCGAATTCGATCTCCCCGGTCTGTGGGTCGTAGATGGCCTGACTTATCATCTTGCCCACGTCCTTGCCGTTGTCCGGGATCGGGAGGCGGGCATATTTCCTCATTTTTCTCTCTATGTCGCGCTCGGTTGCGTCGCGTCCCCTGTTCATTCCTGCCATCTTAGGCCGGCGCAGTCCGTGGAGTTCCGGCGCTGTGCCGTGTTCGTGCTCGATGGCGCGGGCTTCGGCCTGACGCTCGATCCTGTCTTCCTCGTCTGCTTTCAGTTGAGCGGCTATGTAGGCGCGTTCTCCCTCTGTCTGGTCCTGAACGGCACGGTGTATGGTGAATTTCGGTTCTGCCGTGGCCATATACCGGCCATCCTCCGTGTAGAGCCTTATGGATTTGAAGTCCGCCGGATCATACTGCACCTTGAACCTTCGCCCGAAATGCTGCCGGAGAAATTTTCTGTCCGGCTGTCCGTCTTTGCCACACACCTCGTAGTCGTATGTCTCGCCTCCGACTGTAATGCTGATACCGCTGCCTGTATATGTGGCCGGCTTCTTGGTGTAGAGCCAGAAGATATTGATCATGTCGAGGTTGTTCACCGAGTAGGACTTTTCATTGATACTCGACTCATACATCTCCATGCGGCTCACCCCTGTGGCCGGGTGGGGCATCGAGTTCCACTCCTCGCGGTAGGCGGCGTAGATCTCCTTCATTTCCTCAAGCGTCGGCAGCTTGTCTACATTGGCCTGAATGAACTCTATGTTCGTCCGGCTGCTATCCTTCTTGGCAGTGATGTTCTGCCCGGTGAAAAACCAGCTTTTGTGTAACACCTGCGACTGGAAGCGCCCGAACACACTCTCGATTGTTTTTGATGGTCCGTTATGTGGCTTCGTAGGCTTGTATATGTGACAGAGCTGCTTGAAGAAATTCTGTGATTCCAAGAATTTATGGCCACCCTGATTGTCGCATACAAGCTCGTTGGGTATGTGCCGTGATTTATCGAGGGCCATCCTGTAGGCGTGATACTGCGCCTCGTGGTTCTCGCTTGTCGAGATATGGTAACCGAGGAACACTTCCGAATATGCGTCTATGACCTCGTAGACCTGCATGGTCCTGACCACGTTCCTGCCGCCGGCCATCTCCCTGTAATACAGGTTGAGGCGCGTGCCGTCGCCATACCACAGCGAGTCCCGTCGCTGTGGAAGCTCTGTCTTGAGCCTGTGGGCGAACTTCTGCGCTGCCGCCAGCTCTCCGTGGCGCGCGTCCCACCAGAGGGGAGCGACCTCAGGACGGTTGAGGAAGTCGGTTATGGCCTTGACGGTCTTGAGCCGCTTCCATCCGTTCTCCCTTGCCCTGCGGTTGTACTCGTCGAGCAGCTGCGCGTCCGTGTAGACCGGGGTCATGCTGCGCTTGAGCGCGATGATGCACCGCGCGGCATCCCCGTCGACCACGGCTGCGCTCCTGTTGCCGACCTTGCCGCTGATCAGGCTCATGTAGCCGTCTTTTTTGTAGCGGTTGATCCTTTCCCTCAGGCGCGCCACATTGGTCGGCAGGGTGTGTCCGTAGCGGTCGCGCAGCTCCTCGCTCGTCTCGGCCACTACGTCCCACACCCCCCTGACCGTCCCTCCGCACGCCCTGCGCAGTGCCCTGCAGTCGCTGTAGCGTTCGATGAGTATGTTGAGCACCGAGGCGTTGATCGTGTATTCCTCGACCAGCTCGACGGGCAGCCCGGTGTTCGTCTCCGTTCCCTTGTCGTAACGGTAGCCGGTGAAAAATGCCCGGGCCTCGCTGTCAAACACAAGGGTTGCCCTGACGGCCTCTTTCTCAAGCAGCTCCTTCGGATCGCCGTGCTTCGCCTCGAACAGCTGACGGTAGCGCAGGGGGAGGGAGTAGTAGTCGATGAGGGCATTCTTGCTTCTGCAGCCACGGGAAATCCGCCAGCTGGGATTGCGATTTAAGAGAGAATTTAATGTAGTTCTCTTCATGATCGCATCCTTGCCGGAAGTCAGATCCTCATATGTCACGCAGACTATCCTGTTATAATATTCCATCTTCTACTTTATTTTGAGAGGCTCTATGAATTTACCCCCCTGATTTTCACTTTAACTCTGAGGCCGCTTTCTGAAGTGCGCCGATCTCGCGGATGCGGATGTCATCTACATGGATCTTCAGTTTCCCTTTCATGAACACCTTCGCATCACCCGTCTCCTTGCTGATCTCGATGACAGCACCGTTTGGCATCAGCTGGGTCATGTTGCCTTTGGAGTCGAATATGCACTCAATCTCCTCTACCGTGACCATCTTCACGCCACCGGCCTCAAGAGCGAGTTTTCGGATGCGCTTGGCTAAGTTTGTGTCGCTGTCATAGGAGAGCGCATAACGTACCATGCGGGGCGTAATCTTGAAGGCATCTATTATCAGCTGGCGCTGCTTGTCTGTTACTGCTATATATTTTTTCATTGTCGTGAATTATTTGTCGAGTAGTTTGCTGACATGTTTTTTTGCTCGCACGAGTCCACCTCGGAGATTTACAGCGGCACTGTATTCTGCGGGTCTATATTTTCCGCCCGTCATTTCGGATTCAGGATATACCGTTTCAAGAAGGTCTATTGTATCAGTCATAGTTTCTTCAAGCCCATCAATGGCAAACAGTGTAAGTTGAATTGCCTCGCGTGCCATCCTCTTGGCTAATTTCTGATCCGAACCATCAATCACAGATCTTTCAGTTTTACTCATATTTTTGTCAATTAGGGTTAATTTTTGTATCTTTGGTGCGATTCCTTCTGGAATACTTTGCAAAGGTAATACGCTTTTGCGAATATTGCAAATTTTATTCGCAAATAATGTTCGCAAATAAGAATATTTCAACAATGACTATTAATAATAGAATCGAACAGATTATTGAAAAACTATATAAAGGCAATAAAAGAGCCTTTGCTACTGCAATTGGGGTAGCTCCAACAGTGATTGAAAATGTAGTTGGCACTCGTCAAGGCAAACCTTCGTATGGATTATTAGAAAAAATATGCGCAATTGAGAGTATTTCGATTGCATGGGTTATTACTGGAGAAGGGGCCATGTTGAATTCTTGTAACTCACCTACAAGTTATGACATCAAAAACTTAGCTGACAGCCATAAAATAAATGAAACACGCCCTCGCATCCCTTTTGAGGCTGCTGCCGGATCTCTGTCTCTGGTCACGCAATCTGTCACGGAGGCTCAATGCGAGCAGATTCCTATTGTACCCGGATTCCCCGCCTATGATTTTACTATTATCGTTAAAGGCGATTCAATGGAACCTGAATTCCATTCCGGTGATGAACTTGCTTGCAAAATTCTCCGCCAATCATCATTCATACAATGGGGCCGACCTTATATTGTAGACTGTTTGGATGGGGTAGTATTGAAACGTATTCATGATGCCGGTGACGATATTCTCTGCACGTCTGATAATAAGAATTACGGGGATTTTAAAATTCCCAAAAGAGAAGTCAATCATCTTGCCATCGTTGTTGGCATGATGCGTTTGTTCTGATTGAATTCTTTGGCCTTTGTAAGTATGGGTTAGGCCGATTTTAACCACACCCATTATATTCCAAAAGGAATAATATTGCTAAATAGATGAAATTCAGGGAGATTAATTTCTGATGCTCTTCCTTCACGCTTAGCTGATTTTGAAAAATACCCCCTCGAATCCATCGCAATCCCCATATTTTTTATTATTCTCCACCCCGAACGCTATAACGAACCCGTTTCGTAATTGTTAAAAGTGCATACCCATTTGCATACCCATTTGCATACCCATTTGCATACCCATTTGCATATCCATTTGCAAATGGGCCAATTTTTAGCGGTTTGAACCTCTCAGTCCAAACCTCCGATATAAAAAGCATAATATATTGTAAATCATTTATTTACGCAAAAACAGTGGAAAGTCCGTCAGAAACTCCCACTGTTTAAGTGTTTAAATAATGTTCAAGTAGTCGTATATCAGCGTTTTATGATTATTCTAACACCCTTCTGCATCGCCTGATCTGCCACCACCACGCGGGCACGTAATCAGACATCCTTGCTTGATAATAGCCTTCTTTGTGACCACAGTCCCGCCGCCACTCAGACCCGCATGCAGCAGGTAGCTCTTCGACACACCAACCTCCTCAGGAGTCAGCACCGTAAACACCGCCGACACACTCCCGAAGTAATAATCCTTCCGCTTCCCTGTCAAATGGACATGAATCACCTTAGCCATAATTAGATCAAATTAAATTCATTGCAAATATACTGAAATATTCCAAATAACGCATATATGGAATAAATAGAATAATATCAAATCAAATGCAAATATATTAAAAATATTCCAAATAATAGATATATGGAATAAATACAAATCAAATCAGCTCTATTGCCAGATGCGTTCTCCGCTCACGGATCTATAGCCGGCAGCCACGCCCATGCACGCCAACCTCCTCCCGATGACGCGCATAATCACTCCTGTTGAAAACCCACAGAAACCCACAGAAAAGCCTACAGACAGCCCCTCAGCCGGACACTCGACAACCGCCCGCCACCGCACTGACACACAAAAAAGCGCCCCGGAGAAGCCCTAAACAGCCCTCACGGCGCACCCGATGCTTTACAAACTTTACACCAGAGTTTACATCACCCCTGAAAGTGTATAGTCAATGTAAAGTTCTGTCACATTTCGTTTTTCCACTCTCTCAACCCTAACTCACACTAAACCAACAATCTATCAAAAACTCAACAATCACATTTCATTTTTCCCCCCTTACAATGTCCCGTAAGGTTGCCATTGCTTTTCGGTCGGGGAGATGTTTAATTCGGCGGTAAGAATATATCCTTGTTCTTTGAAACAAAGCCATGCGACTTCTACATAGTGGGAGTAGAAAGAATCTTCGTCATTGTCATCTTTTCCGGCATAATGGATATTTTCATCATATTTATATCTGGAAGTGGCGATGCCTATTCCCCACAGTCCGCGGTTATTGTTGGTGCAGCAGATTATATCGCCTTCTTTTATCAGCTTCATGAGGCCGAAGGCTTCCGCGGCTTTCGGCTGGTCGGCATAGATTTCTTTGATATCCTCAATCGGTGCGTTGGAGTAGTCATCATTCTCCCATCCGATTGCTGCGATGCCATTGTCGCGGAAACTTTTCCACGCCGTTTCTTTTTGGCCGTTACAATGAGTAGGGCTGATGAAGAAGCAATGGCGTTCGGATTCCAGATCGTTAAGATTCATGTTGGCCGGAATGAAAAATTTAGGCTCATTACGCTGTAAATCGAATCTCTTCAGAAATTCGTCAAATTTCATTGTTAGCCAAGGGTCTTCCACGTCCTTATACAGTTTAAGATTGCGGAAGTTATCGTTGGTCTGAGTTCCGTCGCCACGCATCTCGCAATGTTTTTGCCAAGTGTTGTCCTTATAGCCGCTGAAACGGCTGGGAGAAAACATTAGTGTGTTGCCGAAAGGCTCGACAATGAAACATTTGCCTTTCATAAAACGCTCTAATGCCCATTCCCTTTCGTTTTCATCTGAGAGGGTATAGGAATATAGTGTATAGATATTTTTTATGACATCTGTCCGGGTTTCGATAAAATCTGTTCGGTCCATAGATCTTATGATCGGTTGAGGTTTGTGTGAATAAGTAAAAAGGTTATATATTGCAGAGAATGACAGTGGGCTGATTCTGTCATAGATTCCTGAGTTCTTCAATCAATGCCCGGCGTCTGGGATATTTGTTTTTCAGTTCGGTAGCAAGGTCGTCGGCAGTCCGGCGCTCGCCTAATTTTTTCAGATGTCTTAGATAGCGTGTCACTTGCTGGTAGGAGCTGCGCCCCATGTTCCGGTCGGTAAAGAGCCGTATTGATTCGACATATAGGCTGATGAATTCGTCGTGATGCAGGGTTTTGAAGTATGGTTCTGCTTCTTCGAGATGTGGGAGGTCGGGGTGATGGGTGAGGAGGTGGAAATATTCATCCCACATGCTTTCCTTGATGTAAATGAATTTAAGATTGTCGAATGTCGAATATCTGTTTGCCGTTTTAATTCTGGAAATAAGATTTGCCACACATTCACTCCAGTCCTCCGCCGGTATATTCTCCTTGATCAGCCGGTAAATTTCGTCCTTATCAGTTCTGATATTGGAGTCATCTAAAAATATTTTTTGTGCGAGCCTTGCTATATTGGGAGCGTCATTCAGGAGTATGTATATTTTCAGTTTATAATCCTCCCATGCGTGGGTGAGAGCAGTCCAGCTATCGTCAGAAGCAATTCCTTCATCTGCGAGACGGAGAGCAGTGTCATAGTCTTTAGAATCGATAGCCGATTGGAGAAGTCTTTCCCTGAAATCCGGGTTTGCACGGTTTTCATATATGAATTTATCGGCGGCATCCTTTGAATAACGTTTTTCAAGGAGTCGGGCCATTATCTCCATCCCGTCGCGTTCTCGCAATGAAGATGGCTCATATTTGCCGATGGGGATTGATTTTTCAATCCGGTCCAGTTCCTTGTCGTCAGAGGCGAGTTCTAAGGCTGCCTTAATGAAATTTATGTTCCATCCCCATCCGGAAAGGAAGCCGGTTTCATAGTTTTTCATAACGTAGTCGAACAGCTCTGTCCGCGGCGGTTCGGGAATACATCCGGTAGCTATATTGTTTAGGATACTAAAAGCTCTGGCTACGGCTGCTCCGAGATAACCGTTGCTGTCGTCACCACACGAGACGATTGTTTCAGCTTCCTCGATGACGGCTTTTATTTTGGCAAATGCCGCTTCCCATTGCCCGTTTGAAATATTTTCTTGCGTGTGATCAAGAATTTCCTGTATGCTGTTTCCGACCATTCGTGCAGAGTGGTATTCGACATATCCGTAACGTCCGCCGGCTTCTGAGATAATAGAGCGGATCTGAGAACGGTAGGTTTCAGTGGAAGGAGGCATGACTTTTTCGCCATACATACTGACGAGACGCATTTTCACGGCGCGGTCTGAAATTTCATTTCGGATAAAGCTCTTAAGTTCTTCAGGTGAGAGCGAATCAAGAATCCTGTCAATATCTTTAGTCGTGATATTTTTTCTTTTTGGAACGGAAGCGGATTTTGATTTTATATCTTTCCTTGAATCTGACGGTGTGATGTCTTCATATTCTGTAAAAGAATCATGCTGAAGTTCGAACAGTGCAGCCACGACATGCTTGCATACAGGCCCCATGTCATACGGACAGTCACAACTGTAGTCGACCACCTCATCACCGTCAGTTGAAATGTGGACTTTATAAGGCTCATTGCCTACTACGATGAAATCAATTTCCTTGCCATCGTCTGAACGCTCGATTTCATCAACGCGGTCTGCTCTATAATATTTCAGTCCGCGCTGAAGTATTGTAGGGTCGACTTGCTGTTCGAATAGCTTTAAATTAAGTTTCATCGTAGGGTAAATGTGCGTAGGAGGGATGACATGAAGATTATTTGCAAATATAATGAATTATCGGCACGCAGGATAAAATTTTTTCAAAAAAATGCCAAACATATTGTTGGAAATAAAAAAAATGTCTAACTTTGCAACGCTAAAAGTTCTGAGGCTTATGCCTTATGCGTATCTGATAGCTACGCAATTGCGTAAGGTCCTATAGCTCAGTTGGTTAGAGCACCTGACTCATAATCAGGGAGTCCTTGGTTCAAGCCCAAGTGGGACCACTTATTTTAATGTTAAATTAAGGCAAAACGCTGATTATCAACATAATCGGCGTTTTACTTTTTATATGCCCTATGCACGCCGATGAAGAACGATGAGGAATGAAGGTTCCCCGTTGGAGCCAAAGGCTTGTGAGGGCCTGCCGGATGGGGGTGCATGGCTGAACTTTATACTCATTTCATTATTCTTCAACGATTTGCATAGCAAGAGTCGGAAGCGTCTTTATTATCTTCGCGTAGAAATTTCAGTATGGTCTGAAAGAAATATGAGGCCTTGCGGAGGAAAAAAATGTCTTTGGCGGAATTTCAGCAAAAATCATTTTGGTGCCAAATCGGTGCCAAAAACAGTGCCAGAAATTTTTGGCACCAATTCCTCTAAAAACCGTGGCACTAAAACGCATATAACACACTGATATATCAGTTGTTGCAGCGACAAAAAATCACCTCCGAAAAGGCTTCATTTCTTGACGATTTAACCCCTCTTTACTCATAGAAGAAATGAAGAAAGACCGATTGACGGTGCTGTTCTATCGAAGAAGCACCGTGACAAAAACAGGAGAATGTGCGATTCGCATGAGAATTTCTGTGAACGGCACAAGAATTGATTCCAATACTGGGAAGTATATCGACCCTGCTCTCTGGAATCAGTCAAAGGAACGCGCCAAAGGCACGTCCAAGAATGCAATAGATGTGAACGACTATATTGACGAGACAAACATCAAGCTGTTCAAGCTGTTTCAAGAAATGCAGTCGGAAGGAGTTGTCGCAACCGCTCAGGAACTTCACAACCGATTTTTCAATATCGGTGTCCATAAGGTTGTGGAACGTATGATAATAACGACATTTCAGGAACATAATCAGGAATGTCGTGCGTTGATGGGGCGCGATTTCGAGCTTGGCACCATCAAGAAATACGAGACCATTACCCGACTGCTACAGCGTTACATCAAGAAGAAATATGAAGTCGATGACCTGCCCCTGACAAGTCTTGACCGCGATTTCGTACATGGGTTTGAGATGTATCTCAAAATAGACCGCAACCAGCAGCAGAACACAGTGGCCAGATATATGAAAGGTCTGAAGAAAATCACTAACCGGGCTCTTGCAAACGATTGGATTACCAAAGATCCGTTTGCCGGAATAAAGGTCAGAACAGTACAGACAAATCCCACATTCCTCACCCTCGATGAACTCCATATAATATATAGGAGACACTTTGACGGTGTACTTGATGTGGTCAGAGATATGTTTGTAATGGCCGCTTTCACCGGGCTGGCGTTTATCGACATCTCCAATCTGAAAAGAGAACACGTTGTCGAGGACAACGACGGCAACATGTGGATTCGCAAGCCACGTCAGAAAACGGATATTGTCCAGAACATACCGTTGCTTGACATCCCCAAAGCAATACTCAAAAAATATGAGGACAACCAGAAGGCGGCTGAAAAAGGAACACTTCTGCCAGTACCCTGCAATCAGGTAATGAACCGCTACCTGAAAGAGATAGGAAACATCTGCGAGATAGACAAGGTGCTGACCACTCACGTTGCCCGCCACACCTATGCGACAGTATGCCTGTCACAGGGAGTACGTATCGAGAATGTCTCGAAGATGCTCGGACACACAAGCATCAAGATGACCCAGCACTACGCCCGGGTACTCGATTCCTCAATCATGGAGGATATGCAGAATATCCGTGAGGTTATGGCCGGAGACCTCTTCTCCAAAAAGAAACGGGAACGGAAGATAAAACAGTAACCACCAAACGACAACAGAGGCAAGAGTCCGGTTAAGGATTCTTGCCTCTGTCATATTCAAGGATTGTAAATTACATTACGATAATTGCTCATCAAGAGATTATCTACATCTTTTTCAGAATAGAGGTACTTGCCGCCTATTTCATAGTAAGGCAATATACCACTATTCCGGTAATCGTGAAGAGTGCGTCTGCTTACTCTGAGCCGTTGCGCCAGCTCCGCGTCCGTGAGAAAAGCATCGTTATTAAGAATCGGACGACAGTTCTCGCAGATATGATTCAGAGCGTCTTTAAGTTCCTTGCAACGGCTGAAAAACATTCTCACCCTTTCATTACGTTTGGTAAATACAATATCAATCATAATTTAGCCTTCTGCATGATTATATATTTCGCAATATCGTTTGCGAGATACATCACCCTGCCATCGATCTGTATGAAAGGAATCTTTCCAGCCGCCTTGAGATTATTTAGATGACGTGTGCTCATTCGTAATATTGCAGCGGCTTCATTGGTTGTAATGAGGTCATCCGGTTTCTTTGAGACGAGGAGTCTTGAAATTGTCCTGACTAAAGAATGAAGATATTCCACCTGCTCGAACATTGATTCCAGAATATCCTCATCAATCTCTACTGTCCTCATCCGTATATCTTGGCAGCTTTGGCGGAGAATGTCACGCCGAAACGGTTGTCTATTACGAGTGACTCGCAGAATTTGCGGCCCTTGGCGTTGGTAAAGCCGTAGATGGGCGATGTGTACTTGTATCGTACAAGCTGCTCGATGTCCTTGTCGGTCAGGTCGTGACCGTGGAAGTGGCGCGGAATTGAGAAGCCACAGCACTCACAGGCTATTGTCGCCGGAAAGGCGGTCAGTCCGTGATTGCCGCATTTAGGGCAGGTATAGCCCGAAATTTTGCAGGCAAAGGACTTCTTGTCGGTGATGAGCGAGAGAATAAGGGGATGAATCCAGTTTTCATACTCCCGCATTACCGGCTTGGTGGGCTTGCGGTTCTCCGCGAGTGCGTCAACCTCGTCAATCTGGCTGATGAACTTGCCGATGTCGGCAAGTTCGAGATGGCCGGCGTGTGAAAGAAGCACACGCGCCTTCTCCGTCGGCTCGATATCGCCAAGCAGATATTTCACGAATCCGTTGTCGATGAGACGCTGGAGGCAGGCTCCGCAGTCGCGGTAACTGCCCATTGGTAGAAGCGAGGGTGTATCACATCCCGTGTTGACCAGTTCATTGAGGTCGTGCAGGAAGGCTGCGGCTGTCAGGGTTTCGGGCGAGTGATCCGAGAACGAGAATATGCTCACTCCCGATACTGTAAACTCGACGCTACCCGGAACACATTCCGCGTTGTCGGGCAGTTCGGCGGTGCCGAAGATATCGATGCCCTCGATGTTTGCCGCGATGCCGACCTCGATACATCTGGCAGAGTCAAATGCCATTTCGGTATGTGTGCTGATGAGTTCATACACCCGCTGCTCGTCGTCGCTGAGAAAGAGAGGTGTGCGCTCGGTAGTGATGATTCCGTGGCAGTAAGGTATCTGCTCTTCCGGACGGAACGGGAACGCCTTTGCCTCAGGGAAGCGACGCTCGATGTGACGCTTCAGATGATGAGGCAAAGAGGACACCGAGGTGCGGGGCGACGATATAAGCCCTTTCTCAAACAGGAGGTCTGCGGCCGCCATTGTACGGGCGGGCAGGAATCCCAGTTCCTCGATGGCAAACTCCTGAAGGGTCGCCATGTTGAGCAACTCGTGGCGCCACTCCACTTTCGGATTGACCTCCACAACCTCAGCCGTTACGGTCTTGCCGTTCATTTTCATGAATTTCTCATAAACTCTCTGCGCGTCCGATTCCTTGACCCAGATTTCCGTGGGAGCTAACTGCGCATCCTTTCCATCCCACTTGCCGGAGATACCGACACTGTAGCGGGTCTTCTTGGGGAATTTGACTTTCATGTTGTCGTAGCTGTTGCAAAGGAGCCAGAGCGCGGCGATGTCCATACGCTCCATCGGGAACGACTGCTTGCCATACATCTGGGCGAAAGCCTGTTCCACATTGGCACGGAACAGAAAGTTCATTCCGTGGTGAACGAAACCGGAGCGGGCTATGCGGGTGATGTTGCGTCCTGACTCGCGGTTACGGTAGGCATAGGTTATCGCCCGGTTGCTCAGTGTGGTCAGCCACATGCGGCTGGTACGGCGTCCGGCCTTTGCCGCCATGCACAGCATACCGAACAATGCCTGAGCCTCGCTGCCGAGATTGGAGGCGAGTATCACCTCTGCCGACTTGTCCACAAGAGTCCTGATTTTTTCGAGGGTCTTCTTGTCTTCGGGTATCATTCTGTACTTGCCGTCCTCCTTTCGACGACGGAAATCATACATATACCCTTTTGGAATGAATGGGAGCGTCTTGATAAAGTCGGATCCGTTTGCATAGGTTTGGATTGGAGCCGGGCTGATGAAGTCCAGGGCCACTGAGGTTATGACGATGCTGCCGGTGTCGTTGGTGTAATCGCCGTTTTCGGTACGGTCGGTGCAGTTGAGGGCACGGGATACAGCGAAGGCGATTTGAGCGGAGTGTGCGATTACGAGATTCATAATATTATTTATTTTATTGATTATTACTTATTTGAATTATTGAAAGAGGTTTAGAAAAGACATGGGGAGGGTCTGCCTCCCCATGTCGGTGAAGAGGACAGCCATTAGAGAATGGCAGGTATTATGTCAGTCGGGGATTATAATTTCGGTCCCTTCAGTCTGAGCTGCTGCTCTTGCTGCTGTTCGTTCTTGGGAGCCGTCTGACCCTTCTGGAGCGGGTCTGTTATGTTTTTCGTAGCCTCGTTGGTCTTCCCCTGATTGTTCACGGCATACTGTGTCTTGCTTTCTTCGGCCACACCGACAACATTCTTGTTGTCGGCATAGTGATATTCAGTGACCGGACGCTGTTTCTCCTTGTTGAACTGTAGAAATACCGTGCAGGGCTGACCCTGCTTGTCAGTGACATTTACCATCTCGATCTTTTTACCAGCCATATAGTCGGCAATCTGCTGTTCTGTGAAATGTGTAGAACCCCACTTGGTAATACGTTTGGGGTTGCCATCAGAATCAACCCATGTATTACGTTGTTGTGTCTCTCCGGACTGCTCCTGTTGTAGCGACTGCGTGCGGACGAACTCGACATCACGCTTGTCGGCATTATACTGGAGGTCGCTGGTAAACTTGCGGCCGTTGTTCAGTTCGATTTCCTTACCATGCACCACGCCGCCGTCTTTCAGGATACCTATCTCTTTCATCGAAAGCTCGGTCTTGCCGATGTGGTTCTTTATAAAGATTTTATCCACAGGCATGGCCTCGATTTCGTTGGTAAGACGGTCAACGCTGACCAGACATTTCTTCATCTCCCCTGTCATGGGGTCGGCAAGTTCCACAACTTTGCCGAGGTTGCCGGTTTTGAGAAGCTGCTCCTTATCTTCTTTTGAGAACTCGTAGCCACGGAAGGGAACATCGAGTTTGGGCTCGTTCTTGATGAAGTGTGGCGCAAGGGTAAAACTTCCGTCGGGCTGCTCCTTGAAGGAGAGGCGGGCATCGAGAGTGAATTTCTCATCTCCGAACTGCGGAGTAACAGTAAAGAGCTGAGGCGACTTGTGATTATAGAGCATCGGCTGGAGTGCGCCGGACTGTTCAAGTGTCTCGCGCTTAACTCCCCACTGCTGTTCGATGGTGGCCCAGTCAATCCTGTTGGGGTCAACGGGTGTCGCCTTGGCTGCGGTGGTTGTCACTTCCTGACTGGTCTGCACACATTCCTGTTCTGGCTTAGGCTCTGCTTCCGGTTCCTGCTGTACTTCGGTCGTGGTCTGTTCATGTGCCGGAGTCTGTTCTTGTGTCTGAGCCACAGGCTTCACCTCAACCTCGTAAGGCTTGAGCATCTCGCCGTTTGACGCCGGGTCTTGGATTAGGTCGGCCATTGCCGGAGCGATAGCGTCATAGCGGTCGGCAGGGAGTTTGAAGAAGCCGAACAGCGATGGATTCTGCGCCTGACGGATGAAATTGGAGATGAACGCCTCGATGGGGTTCTGGTTTTTGTTGAACTTAACGAGATCGCTCAACTTGGCAGTCTTGGCGTCTGCCATCTTCGGGGTGCCGTCGGGGTTCTGACCGACGACTGCGCCTACCTGTCCCGTCTCGTTGTTGCGGGCAATCAGCACTTCCTGTTCCTGGATATTTTCCATAAACTTATATAGGGGGATTTTATGGCACCTTAGCCGGTGCCGAGGTTATTGAATCTTTCATTGCGGAGTTTTCTGCGCTCCATTCCTTCCGGGCTGCGTGAACTGACAAATGTACGGTCGATATATTCCTGCACCTGATGCTCGTAGTGGAATACCACTGAGCCGTCCTTGCTGATCATATACTCGATTTCATCGTCAGCCCTTAGTTGTCGGATTTTTCTCACGCTGAAGCCGAATAGCTTCATCACATGCTCGGTGAGATAAATCATGCGGCCGTTGATTGAAAGTATCGGAGGCTCTTTCTTCTTCATCATGCACCTGAGCATCTCAAGCATGATTCTTATCGCGGCCTTGGCAAACTTCGGGAATGTTCCCACATCGTTATAGTCAATTTCAGTTTTCTTCATTTTGCGTTTCGTTTTCGATTACGATGCAAAATTAGCGAGCCTGCTACCCCACGACGGGAGAGTACCCCAAAGTAGCCCTCTCGTAAACTTTATCTCACTGATAATCAGTTTTATATAATTATTAAAGTGCAAATTTTGGGGTACTAACCACCTATAATTGTCTGAAAAACAGACGATTTATGGACTTCAAAAGTATGTCGGAACATGGATTGAATGGAAAATATCGTTTGTCGCGTCACATTGAGGCATTGCGAGGCTACCGAGTACCATAGTATCCGGAAATAATGATTGAGTCTTTGAGTATGATTTTCTTTGCAGCGTGAAAGGATTCACGCCCTAAAATTTCCCCCACACTTTTTATGAAAAGAAAGAATGATGGCCGAGGCTATGACCTCGACTATTATAATCTGTATCTGCGCCGTTACCTGACGGTACACCATTTCCCCGAAGCTGATGATGACCTGCTGATTGCCGCACGCGCCGAAGCTGCGACTGACACCTACATGGAATCAAGGCTGGCAGGGGATGAAGTCTTTGTGTCCTCCGAGAAAGCCATTGCCCGTCTGCTTGATGGCTTTGAGATTTCGCCATACGATTTTGTAAGCGGTATACTTGCAGACGAATTTTCAGACCATATTTCTCTCGATGAACGCTCCATCGAGTTCTGGACTTATACACTTTTGGACGAATTACAACCGGAGTTCAAGGATGTGGAACTGAGCGAGGAATATTTCAACACCAACGAAGGTGTGATTTTCAAACTGGTAATCTCCGGTCGGATTGCCGAATATTTCGACGAATATGGCCTTTAACCGTTTACAGACCATGCGCGACAACATCGAGGCTATCAGGCTTGTCCTGAAGCTCGGTGTTGCCGGACGCACAGCGCAGACTCCCGAAGAGCGGGAGATACTGCGCAAGTATGCCGGGTTCGGTGGGCTGAAGTGTATTCTCAACGATGCCAACGAGTTGGCGGATGCAGCCAAGTGGAGCAAGTCGGATATTGAATTGTTCGCACCTACGGTTGAACTTTGTCGCCTTATCCACGACTATTCGCATGACGACAAGGAGTTTAACCGCTATATGGAGTCGCTGAAAGCGTCAACGCTGACGGCTTTCTATACCGACGACCGCATTGTAAATGCTCTCGCTGATGCACTGAAATATCAGGGTGTCGAGATAAAAAGTTTTCTTGAACCGTCTGCCGGTCAAGGTGCTTTTATTGACTCTTTTCTGCGTAATGACAGATACCCCGGTGCCGAGGTACTGGCATACGAAAAGGATTTGCTCACTGGCAAAATCCTGTCAGCCCTGCATCCGTCTATTCTGACCCGCATAGAGGGTTTCGAGAAGATAGAGCGAGACTTCAATGGTTACTTTGATGTTGCCGCCTCTAATGTGCCATTTGGCGATTTTGCCGTGGCAGATCCGGCTTATGCCGTTAGCAAGGAAATTGGCTATCGTCAGGCTTCCAAGTCATTGCATAATTACTTCTTGCTCAAAGGTCTCGACCAAGTAAGAGAGGGTGGACTCATCGCCTTTATCACATCGCAGGGTGTGATGAATGCCGCTTCGCCCTTTATCAGAATGGAGTTGGTAAAACAGGCTGACCTTGTGGCAGCATTGCGTCTGCCCAATAACACGTTCAGCGACAACGCCGGGACTGATGTAGGCTCTGACCTTATCATCTTGCAGAAGCACACCGGAAAGAAGTCATTGTCGGCTGATGAAGAGTTTTTTATTCAGTCGGTTGTTGACCGCGGTACTAAAGTCCCCGGCAATAAGTTCTTTCAGGCTTTCCCTCAGAATGTTATCTGCACTGATGCCAAAGTAGGGACTGACCAATATGGCAAACCTGCTATCGTGTACCACCATGACGGAGGTATCGACGGCATTGCCGAGGATTTACGCAATGCACTTGATGAGTCGCTGCACCTGCGCCTTAATCTGGAATTGTATAATTCCAATGGTATCAAACCGCCTACGCCTAACCCGGTTACTCCAACTCCTGCGCCTAAACAGGAGGTTAAGGCGGAAAAGAAGTCAAGCCTCACCAATACGCCTCTGATGCAACAGTATCAGGAGATGAAAAAGAAACATCCCGATGCTGTACTGCTATTTAGAGTTGGCGATTTCTATGAGATTTTTGGCGAGGATGCGGTAAAAGCGTCGGAGATTTTAGGTATTACACTGACCCGCAGAGCCAACGGCAGTGACAAATATATAGAGCTTGCCGGATTTCCACATCACGCGCTCGACACATACCTGCGTAAGCTCGTAAGAGCCGGGCAACGTGTGGCTATCTGTGAGCAGCTCGAAGACCCGAAGCTGACAAAGACCGCCAAGCAAAAGGTCGTAGAGATTGTTACGCCCAATGCCGAAATACAGAAGGTTGAGCAATCCGAGAGTGTGCCATCTACACCCATTCCGGAACAGGCGAAGGAAATAGAAACCGACGGCGGCCCGGATTACTCCGACAATCCCGACCCGCGTCTGTTTGCCTATAACCTTTTCGGAGAACTGGAGCCGAGGGACGCGCCAAAACACCAGCGTCCCGCCGTGCCAAAGAAAGAGAAGGAGGAAAAGCCGGTCGAGAAACCAAAACCGTGGGCTGACTCCAAACCGTTGCCAACAAATAAATTCCGACCGCTCACTGACAAGGAGCTGGAGTTTTATGGTTCTCTGAACTGGGACGATAATCCGCCTATCAACGGGTTCTACGAGGCTATGATGTCAATCGCATACGCCCAGCTTGCAGAGCGTGAGCGTCAGGCGGCTGAAAAAGAAGCCGACAAGGATTATAAATCCGAAACTATCGTCGAGGGCGGCACTGTCATCGAGAAAACCGAGGGCTACTTCATTCCCGGCAGACAGCCAAGAGTGGCGGCACAGAAGCCGGAACCCGTCGAAAGAGATATGTCGCCCCGTCCTTTCTTGGAGGATATTCAGTTCTTTTACCACAATGGCAGTATGGTGGTGCAGGACGGTATGGTAGGTTTCCTCTCGGAAGTCCGCAAGAACAGCGCGACATTCAATCCGTTGGAATTGAAGCCCGAACAGGCGAAACGCGCTATGCTCTATGTCACCATATCGGAGACATACCAGCAACTCTACAACTATGAAGCTGAGACCCATGAACCGTCGGAACATCTGCGTGAACACCTCAATCAGTATTATGATGAGTTTGTGGAGAAATACGGCAACCTCAATGAGAAAAAGAATGAGAAATTCATTCTCATGGATGCCAACGGTCGTGACGCACTGGCATTGGAGCGCGGAGAGAACGGTCGGTTTGTCAAAGCTGACATTTTCGACCATCCTGTATCATTCGCCGTTGACGAGGTTACTTCGGTTGATACTCCATTGGAGGCACTGACCGCATCACTTAATAAATACGGTGTCGTCAACCTTGAATATATGTCCTCTCTTGTGGATATGGACGAATCCGCGCTTACCGAGAGTCTGGCGGGCCACATATATTATAATCCTCTTGTCAGCAACTATGAGGTCAAAGACCGCTTCATTGCCGGAAATGTCGTGGCGAAAGCCAACGATGTACGTTCATGGATTGACCGGGAGGAAGAGCGCATCAAAGGCTTCCCCGGCTATGATGGTGTCGAGCCTTTCATTGCCCTGTCGAAAGACTCCCTCAAAGCGTTGGAGGAAGCCCGGCCCCGTCGTATCGAGTTCGACGAGCTTGACTTCAACTTCGGCGAACGATGGATTCCTACGGGCATCTACTCAGCCTATATGTCACATCTGTTCCACACCGATGTGAAGATTGCCTATTCTTCCTCAATGGACGAGTATTCGGCTGAGGCATCGAGAAAGAACATGACCATTTGGGAGGAGTTCTGTGTCAGAGGCTATTACCGCACATACGACGGTATGAGCCTGTTGAAACACGCCCTTCATAACACTGTTCCTGACATCAAGAAGTCGGCGGGCAAAGATGAAAACGGCAACGACATAAAAGTTCCTGACAATGAGGCTATCCAACTTGCCAACACCAAGATTGACGAGATAAGAAACGGATTTAGCGATTGGCTCGAAGCCCAGTCGCCTGAGTTCAAGAAGCGTCTTGTTGATTTGTATAATGACAAGTTCAACTGTTTCGTGCGTCCCCGCTACGATGGCTCACACCAGACATTCCCGGATTTGAACATGAAACTTCTCGGTGACCGTTATGGCATAAGCTCTATCTACCAGTCACAGAAGGACTGTATATGGATGCTTAAACAGAATGGAGGTGGAGTGTGCGACTTCGAGGTGGGCTGCGGTAAAACACTGATAATGTGCATTGCGGCGCATGAAATGAAGCGTCTTGGGCTGGCTCATAAGCCTATGATTATCGGTCTGAAAGCCAATGTCGCCGAGATTGCCATGACGTACCAGACAGCATATCCCAATGCCCGGATATTGTTTGCCGATGAAAAGAGTTTCAAGGCTGACAACCGCGTCAATTTCTTCAACCAGATCAAGAACAACGACTACGACTGCGTGATAATGTCGCATGACCAGTTCGGCAAGATACCGCAGTCGCCGGAGATGCAGCAGCAAATCCTTCAGGCTGAACTTGACACGGTTGAGGAGAACCTCGAAGTGCTGAAACAGCTGGGTCACGACGTAAGCCGCGGTATGCTCAAAGGTCTTATCAAGCGTAAGGAGAACCTGACCGCCAAGATAGCCACCATTCAGTACCAGATGGATCAAAATCGCGACAATGTTGTGGATTTCAAGCAGATGGGTATCGACCACATTTTTGTGGACGAGTCGCACCAGTTCAAGAACCTGATGTTCAATACCCGACACGACCGAGTGGCGGGATTAGGCAACTCGGAAGGCTCACAACGTGCGCTTAATCTTCTCTATGCAATCCGTACCATTCAAGAGAGAACTGGTAAAGATTTGGGAGCGACATTCCTATCGGGTACTACAATCAGTAACTCGCTTACTGAATTGTATCTGCTGTTCAAGTATCTACGCCCGAAAGAGCTTGAAAGGCAGGAGATACGGTGCATCGACGCTTGGCTGGCGATTTTCGCAAAGAAAACAACCGACTTCGAGTTTAATGTCACCAATAGAATTGTGCAGAAAGAGCGTTTCCGTTACTTTATCAAAGTGCCGGAGCTTGCGGCATTCTACAACGAGATAACGGATTACCGCACGGCGGAGGATGTAGGCGTTGACCGTCCTGCAAAGAACGAGATACTGCATAACATTCCTCCCACACCGCAACAGGAGGACTTCATCGAGAAACTGATGAAATTTGCCGAGAGTGGCGATGCCACCATACTGGGGCGAGAACCGCTGTCACAGACCGAAGAAAAGGCGAAGATGCTTATTGCCACAGACTATGCCCGCAAAATGTCAATGGATATGCGTCTTATAGACCCTTCGTATGACGATGATCCCGGCAACAAGGCCAGCCACTGCGCCCGGATGATAGCGGAATATTATCGGAAGTATGATGAACATAAAGGCACACAGTTTGTATTCAGTGATTTGTCAACATACAAGCCCGGGGAATGGAATGTCTATTCCGAAATCAAACGAAAGCTGATAGAGGATTACGGTATCCCGGCACATGAGATTCGTTTTATTCAGGAATGTAAGACCGACCGTAGCCGGAAAACACTGTTTCAGGCGATGAACGATGGCGATGTACGCGTGCTTTTCGGTTCGACACAGATGCTTGGTACGGGAGTAAACGCTCAAAAGCGAGTTGTCTGTATTCACCATCTTGATATACCTTGGGTGCCGAAAGACCTTGAACAAAGAGACGGCAGAGGTCAGCGACACGGCAACGATGTCGCAAAACTGTACGCAGGGAATAATGTTGACATTCTGATATATGCCGTGGAGAGAACTCTAGACTCCTACAAGTTCAACCTTCTCCACTGCAAGGCAACATTCATCAGCCAGCTCAAACGTGGCGCGCTTGGAACGAGAACAATCGACGAGGGCGCGATGGACGAGCAGAACGGCATGAACTTCTCGGAATATATGGCTATTCTCAGCGGCAACACCGACCTTCTCGAAAAGGCTAAACTTGAAAAGCGTATCTCGGCACTGGAATCTGAACGTAAAGCCCATAACAAGGGCATTTCTGATTCCAAGTTCAGACTCCAAACCATCCGCCACGATATTGCCAACAATGAGGTGGCCATCGAGCGGATGAAGGAGGACATTGAAAGGTATCAGACTGTTGTTCAAAGAGATATGAGCGGCAACCCTGTCAACAATCTGATTTTAGACACTTGTCATCTTCGTGACGAGCAGAACATGGGTATCCACCTGCAAGGTCTGGCGATGAAAACCGACACCCACGGACAGTACAAGCGTATCGGAGAAATCTATGGCTTCCCCATCAGCATTATCTCCGAGCGTGTGCTGGCCGACGGCAAGGAGACCGTTCAGAACAGATTTGTGGTTGAAGGCAACTACAAATACAAATTCAACAACGGCTTCATTGCAATGTCCGACACCCATGCCGCCTGCATGAACTTCGTCAACGCACTGGAGAAGATACCCGGTATCATCGCCCAGTATGAGGAACACACCGCCAAACTCAAAGCCGACGTTCCCCAGCTCGAAGCCATTGTCGCCAAACAGTGGGGCAAAGAGGACGAGTTGAAACAACTCAAATCCGACCTCGCCGCCCTCGACCGCAAAATCACCGTCGCCCTCGCTCCAAAACAAGATGAGAATGGCGGCACTGAGAATAAGCAGAAGCAATCCCAGCAGTCTCAGCCGGATGTCAATGCCGTTAATGTCCGCACAAGCGCCTCTCCTCAGGGACAAAATCCCTCGATGGTAGCTGAACCTAACCCCGTTTATCCAGTTCTGACAAGTACTCCGCGTTTCTCTTCTCGACATTCCGGAATTTGACTATAAGCAATAGACAGATCAGACTTTAATGTCTGGTCTGTCATTATTTTGAGATGACCAGCAATAAGATAAGTTTTAAGGAGTCAACAACCTTTGTATTTTTTAAGTTTGATTTCCATTACTACAATCATCAGAGGTCTTGTTCACAAATGGATAGGTTCTTTTTTAGTGCCTTCGCTCAGATTGAAATAATCCTTTAAATACATTAATAAGCCAGTTGCGAATGCAACCATCACAGCAGGAAATCCGGAACTCAAAAAAAGCCATAGAGAATATTCACGATACCTATCCTTTAAATATTTATGTGCATTGTCTATAATTTCAGGAATATCATTAAATTGACAATTAAGGGCGTGTATATAGCCTATACCTAAACTCCTTTTAAACTCAAGTTGAATATCCTCAGGAAGATGTTTTGTTGGAACAGTTTCGGCGAGTTGTCGAATCACAGAAGTAAAACTTACCAAGAGACAACGTGTGGAATTGGAGTACATAGAGCACTTCGATCCCAGGCCGTTTATGCAGAAACGAAGCCGTATAATATAGGACAAAGCCGATGGTCTGCCATCAAAGGAGATAGCGAAAAAACTGTTGTGTTCGGAACACAAGGTCGTCCAATGGGTAAAACGGTATTTCGAACAGGGTGTGGACGGTCTGCGGAACAAACCGGGACAGGGAGCCAAGCCCATAATGGACTCATCGAACGAGGAGGCAGTGAGGCTTGCTATCGAAAAGGACAGGCTAAGCGTAATGAAGGCCAAGGAGAGATGGCAGCAGGCAACAAGCAAGGAGGCGTGCCGCGACACGTACAGGGCCTTTTTATCAGCCTTGGCGCAAGATTTGGACATATAAGGGAAACGATCAATGGAACACCCTCGCCGCAGCTCTACGCTTATAAGAAGGAGAAGCGGCAAGAGCTTGGACGTCAGTATCGTGAAGGCCTTATTGACCTCTATTTTGGAGACGGAAGCTTCACTTGTACCGAAGGATATGTGCCATACGGCTGGCAGTTTCCCGGTGAGAACATCACCATTCCATCGGCCTGTGGCGCAAGACTCAATATCCGGGGAATGATTGACTACAACAGCCGGTATCATGGCTTCTGTTCCACCGAAAGCATGACATCCGAACGCATAGAGGATTTCATTGGCAGGTTCTCCCTTACAATAAGGAAGAACACATTCATCGTGCTTGACAACACCAAAGTACACAGAAGCAAGTATATGAAGGAAATGAGAAAAATATGGGAGAAACGGGGACTTTACCTTTTCTTCCTGCCTCCTTATTCCCCTCATTTCAACATTGCCGAGACTCTTTGGAGAATGCTCAAGGGGCAGTGGATACAGCCTGCGGATTATGTCTCGACTGACAATCTTTTCTATGCTGTCAATCGGGATCTTGCCGGACTGGTAACATCCCACTTTATCAACTTCTCCAAAAGGGCCCGATATGTTCATTTATTTTTCTTAATTACTTACATAATTATATATTATATCATAGTAAGATGGTACATGATAATGATTTATACTTAAGATTGTCGGGCACAGCGAAACTCAAAGCCGATATTTCCCAGCTTGAAGCCATCGTTGCCAAATATGATTTTGAGATTTTGTTTCGCTAAAACACAATATTTAGAAAAATATTATGTATCAATTACATTAATATGTGCTGTATGATACTTTCTCCTTCTGAATATGGATAAGGCATAAAGCACACTACTGATATTAGTACAATAAAGATTACTATAATTATAATCGTTCCCCATCTCACAAGAGCTGGAGGGATTTCACCAAGAAAATTTCTGACTTTCTCTGAACGGAGTTCTATTTGAGGTTCTTTATCCATTATTATTTTTATATTATTAAACATTTACTGTGTTGATGATTAATACAGATGGACAATCATGAATATATTGGCCTTTGTAATTTTACCGAATCATTGATTAAACTATCATTGATCTAATATATCGTGCAAACAGAGCTTTAACACGAGTAATTATTTCTTTATATTAGAGCTTATGATAATACCTATTTACCAATCCTATTTGTTATTATTTCAAGATTGCTGAAGCTGCTCCCGATTGTTCGCCGACTTCATTGCCTCGCTGTACTTTCTTGCCGTAGCCGATTGTATAAGTGGCTGTGAAGTTTATGCGTGGGTGTGATGAGGTACCGATAACAGTCTGTAATTCGCTATAATATGGTGAAACAATGGCGTTTGTCGCACCTGCCCATCCTTTGTTCAAGAAGTTGGCGACCATGATACGTAGATTCCAATTGTCATTGGCCCATCCAACAGTTATGCTATGAAAATTACGGATTTTTTTTATTTGAGGAGACGCCGAATCCATACTTTTTTGAGAACTCTCATAATAGGCTTGAAAATAGAAGCTTCCGAGATAATAACTTGCTTGAACTATCATCCTAAACGGATTGTATTTCTCATTAAAGTATCCTGTGGATTTATAGAACGATTGACAGGGATTGGCATAGAGTTGGAGCTTCCCATCAAGCAGTTTCCAGTTGACAGCAATACCAATATCACCATTAAGATAATCACCGTTATTTATATATGACCGTAACAAGGCTTTTCCATCCTCATAGGGAGTATAGACAAGCAACTGGCGATCATATATGCCAAAGTATCGTCCGTATGCACTCATGCTAAAAGCATTTGAAGGCATCCATGTGTATGATATGTTTCCGATAGTTTGATTGCTGTTTCTCAACAATGGGTTTCCGGTAATATACATAAACTCGTTTTCGCGAAAAATATCTGAGGACTTTTGAGAAACTCCGAGACTATTTGTGACATATTGGAAATATATTGAAAAACTATTTTTTTGATTTGGAACGTATCTCACATTGAGATGTGTAAGAGGGTAACTAAAACTGTTTTTCTGTCTGTTTATGTTGTTGTTTTCCCATGCCCATCCAGCATCAAAATTTACTGCTATTTTGGGCGTACGGAATTCATATCCAACCATTGCAGCAGTGAAATCATTGTAGAATTTATCCTTGTATTCATCGTTTCCTGTGTAGTTAATGTGATTGATAATTTCTCCTCGATTGGTCCCTAGCATCACTGAATGTTTCTGACCGAAATTTTTTCGGATATACAAATTTAGACGGTAATAATATGCGTCCTCTTTAGCATGACGATAAATTGTCGGCTGATTTGATGCTGAATAATTAGTATCGTCATTACCGTGGGTATAGTTGAAAGATGGAGAGAAGTCAATCGAAAATCCTTTTGGAAGAGCGAAGAAATATGTACCTGAATAGGCAACGGAATTTGAACGGTTTGGATTCTTTCTTTCAAATGAATGTTCTTGTGCTGAATTAGGCAAATACTCCAATTTCCCGGAATATTTATTGAAAGGCGTACTTAAACCAATGAATGCTAATAAATTGCGTATCTGGACCGTATTGCTGTTATAGGTGGCGCGGAAAGTAATTGGATATTGATTCTGCTTATAATGTGATGATTCTAGATTTTCCTTGCGTATTACAGAATATTCCTTGCCGTCGTTATCTGTAAGTCGGTAAATGCTCTCTGTAGAATTTCCTATATGGTGGTTGCTCCAGTTATTGGCACCGACATACAAGTCGTATGTCATCTTTTTGTATGCGAACTTAGAGAAGATGTTGACACGGCTTGATAGACCCACAAGGAAATTCTCATTCGCTGTTATCTTCGTATAACCGCCGTACGCATATTCCTGCACGATAATGTTTAAAACTCTCTCTGCCCCATGGAAACGAGGGTCGGTGGGAAATTCAAGATAATCCACACGCCTCACATCCGCAGTGCGCATTCCTTCCATTTCCTCTTTGGAAGCCTCACGGAAATTGATGTAAACGGCTACGCTGCCGCCTACATTGTCGGTGACGGTCTCATCAATCGGATTTATCCTGATTTGAGGGATAGCCATCTGCTGAAGAAGATCCATAGCGTTTTGAGCTGCATTTTTTTGCTTTGCTGACGGGGTATAGGTCAATTTTGCCGATGATGTGCGATGCATCTGTGCTTGTACAACCACCTCGTTCAGTTCTTTTGTCTTTAACGTATCGGGCTGATCTTGAGCATACGATGAAAAAAAGATAGACAGAGATACAAAGATCAACACCATTATCTTCTTGAAAATTATTAGATTTTTCATTTTCATTATTGGGTTTGAATTTGTAATTTAGTTTCCTAATTCAAGTTGGTTTTTAATGAGGTTATAGTATGCCCCTTTCTTATTTATAAGAGTTGAATGGTTCCCTGATTCAACAACCTTTCCTCCGTCGAGTACGATTATCTGATCAGCGTTCTTGACTGTCGATAAGCGATGTGCAACAACAATGACTGTTCTTCCTTTATAGAACTCATCAAGGTTTTCTACAATTGCTCTCTCGTTTTTAGCATCTAGAGCGTTAGTCGCTTCATCGAGAAAGATGAAGTCTGGATTCTTATAGACTGCTCTGGCAATGAGTATTCGTTGTTTCTGTCCCTGACTTAAACCTATACCATCGCGCCCGATTTGAGTATTATATTTCAGTGGAAGCCCCATAATATAATCATGAATATTGGCTATTTTAGCTGCTTTTTCAAGACGTTCTACGTCTATCTCACTATCATCGACTGCGATATTGCGGGCTATTGATTCCGAGAATATTACACCGTCCTGCATGACGACACCACAATGTCGGCGCCACCATTTAAGATTGTATTCATTTATGTTTCTTTCGGCAATCGAGATTGATCCTGACATGACAGGATAATAGCCAAGCATGAGTTTTATAAGCGTTGTCTTGCCGCTGCCAGATGCACCCACAATAGCCGTTACTTTAGCCTCAGGAATATTGAAAGAAACACCTTCTATTGTCTTTTTTAGAGCATGTGGATCATATTTGAAATCAACGTTTTCGAGATTTATTGATTTATTGGATTCAAATTTAGTTATTTGATTATCAGTTGTTTCTTCATTCTTCCCTTCGTGTATTTCATTGATACGTTCAAGAGAAATCTTGACATCTTGAAGTGAGTAGATGAATGACATTAGCTGTTCCACAGGAGAATTTAATTGCCCGATAATATATTGCACAGCAAGCATCGCCCCCAACGTCATCTGTCCATTGATTACGGAGGTTGCCGCTAGGACGGTGATAATAATATTTTTGACTTCGTTTATAAAAATAGAGCCAGCTTCCTGAGTTTGTTGAAGTTTTAACGACTTCATCTGAACATAGAAAAGATCTGCTTGAGTATCTTCCCATTCCCACCTTCTACGTTGTTCACAATCCTGCAATTTTATTTCCTGCATGGAGTTTATGAACTGATATGTATTGTTCTGATTGGTTGCTTGTTTCTCGAATAAATCATAATCAAGGACTTTTCGTTTCCTCAGGAAAGAGGTTATCCAAAATCCATAGGAAACACTACCTATTGCAAAGACCCCGAAAACCAACGGATTATAGACAAATAGGACGATACCGAATATAATGAAACTAAGGAATGTGAAGATGATATTAAGTACTTGTCCCGTAAGGAAATTTTGTACACGGGTATGGTCTCCAATTCGTTGCAAAAGATCCCCCATAAGCTTTGTGTCGAAGAAAGACATAGGTAGTTTTAACAACTTTATAAAAAAATCGCTTACAAGAGATATGTTGATGCGCATGGAGATATGGAGCAATAGCCATCGTCGTATAAAATCTGTTGCTGTGCGGCCAATAACTATCATGAGTTCCCCAAGAAGAATCAGCCAAATAAGACCGATATCTTCATGCCTTATGCCTAAATCCACAATAGCCTGTGTTAGAAAAGGCATAATCATCTGAAGCACACATCCAATAGCAAGTCCAGCGACAATTTGAATAAAATATTGTTTATATGAAGTAATATAACGAAAAAGAAACTTGAACGATCGAGGAGGGGTGTTTTTTGTCGAATCTATATGATTTGAGTAGAATCTTGACGTCGGGCGGAACAAAATAACAACTCCTTTTTCCATGCAATTGGTGACAGTTCCACACCAATGCTTTTTAAACTCATTAATTGGATACTTAATTAAGCCTTTTGCAGGGTCAGCTACGAAAAAAAACTTATTCGATGTTTTATATAATACAACAAAATGGTTCTGATTCCAATGTAAAATACAAGGAAGTACGGTTTTTCTTAGACTATTTAAATCCATAAGACCGGCAAAACTTTCTAATCCAATATTTGAAGCAGTACTAGATATACTTTGCACAGATACCCCCTCAATTGTACTGCCACAACGTTTATTTAATTCAGATAAAGAATATTTAACACCATGATAATGACATATCATAGCCAAAGATGCTATACCACACTGCATAGCATCTTGTTGTTTATAAAAAGTAAACCGGCTCATATGGTTTTAAACTATATTTGATATTGTCTCAAACATATACTCTCCTTTGTTTAATTCGTATATAAACTCAAGATGTAAAGGGAAGACACAATAATTACTATCGTTAAGCATCAGATTACCCTTATATGAACAATTATTATCATGAGGATTTCATTTATGAATTCTCTATAATATTCACATCTATATTTGATGAAGAAACGTTATGACAAAATATTAAAGACTTTATCATTCTCAACTTCTTGTTTTCATCAAAATTTAAGATACAATGTCTTTGTCCTTCATGCTCCATCGCATACTGTCTGCATCCACCGTTGCACAGAGGCAACATATAGCATTGCTCGCAAGCCGGATTTTTAAATCGTATTGACATTCTTTTATGAAATCGTTCATTCCATTCTATTTCTCCTCTGTCATTAAGGATACCTTCTGCAGATTCGTGAGTAAAATCTCGAGCATTGCATTTGTAAACTAGACCATTATAATTAATAACTGCCTGATTCCTTTTATCTGCATAACATGCGTACTGGAATCCACCTTCAGTGAGATCATTCAATAATGTTAGACCTGCATTATTCGCTGATTCGTAAAGCCACTCAATCTCATTGTCAGATAAATTTCCTATATCTTGCCAAACTTGATTTAATGAAATTACAATATACTGTTTGTATTTGGAGTCAAATTTGCCAAAATGATGGAATACATCTTTTAGAGAATTATAATTGTTTGATGTATAATTTATCCTAAGGATAACATACATCTCAGATTGACAAATCAATTCTATGTTTCTAATGATTGTAGCGTATGAACCAACATTATTTGAAACGAATCGGATTTGATTATGTTTATCTTCATTTCCGTCTAAAGTTATCTGAAAACTATTAACACCTAACTCTTTCAACTCAAGTATACGTTCTTTATTTAATAGATAGCCATTTGTAGTAATGTGGACTATAGTTGAAAAATCGTTGCTATTTTTCAGTTCATTCATATATTGCAGAAGGGGGAGTATTACTCTCTTATACTGTAATAGTGGTTCTCCGCCAAAAAAGGACAGTTTAATTATTTTAAACCGCTCCTCAATAGCCTTTTTATATAGTAATAATTGAGCCTTATGGAGAACTTGAGGATCCATGATCATTTTATTGCTATGATTTTCATAGCAATACCAACAGTTAAAATTACAATTCAATGTCGGATTTATTATGACATGAAACATAGTATCATCATTGTCAATAGATTCTAATGATTTAGTTATTTCTATGTATTCGTCATAGTTGTCTGGAACTATTGCCCCTATTGATTTTAGAGCCCCTTTATAGTCTTCCGGTAAACTTTCGACATCCTTTACAGAATCAAAAAAATCAAGAAATTCTTTCGTTAAAAGAATTAAACTTTGAGTCCTTGTATTGAAAAGGATATAAGCTGTTTTATAGGGGATAATAACGTTATATCTACTTTTTTTCATATAATAATGCTGGTTATAGTGTAAAGATGGGGGTTGTCAAGATCTTGGCCATATTTCTTGACACCCCCTTTAAAGGATTAGCAACGACATGCGCAACCCCAACCAGAAACATCAACATTGACATTTCTGGAAATGGTTGTCGTTGAATCGTCTGCTTTGTTCAGAGAAAGTACGGTATAACCACCTTTCAAAGATATCGCTCCGTTTTCATCCAGCATTTCTAATGCTTTCAAAGATTCTTCAAATCGATTCATAACTATTTAGTATTTATGATGAAGTTTATCTTCAATTTATCTGCCGCCCATTAACGCAGTTTGGCTTCTACGGCTTTTATACAGGATGCTCTGTTTCGGTCTGATATCATTCCTTGTCTTTCGACTTTACAAAAGTATAATATAGCCATTGTTCAAGTTACACCCAAAAGGGTGATTATAGCTGTAAGGCTAATGCGAAATGTGTTGTTTCACCCTTTAGGATATTAAAAAAAAGCCGCTTTGTGGTAGAAGGTAACTACAAATACAAGTTCAACAACGGATTCATAGCCATGAGCGACACCCATGCCGCCTGCATGAACTTCGTCAATGCTATAGAGACAATACCCAGAATCATTGCTCACCAGTACGAGGAACGCACCGCCAAACTCAAAGCCGACGTTCCCCAATACTCGAAATCCATCGTGGCAATGACATGGGGTAAGAAAGACGAGTTGAAATAACTCAAATCCAATATTGCCGCTCTCGACCGCAAAATAACCGCCGTCCTTGATCCCAAGAACGAGGAACAGGATGACGAGGAAAACGAGCCTGATGTGCAGCAATAAATCACTAAAATCATTTCTTCACAATCCTTAAAACAGCAGGAAGATAAATTTTCTCTTGTTGCAGCTTCTCGACAGAATTATCTATTAACAACCTTTATTCATACGCCTTATCGCATCACCAGAGTATAATAGATTATAAACAAATGAAGCCATATTGCATGGGAATCCTATCTATTGCGATATGGCTACTTGTTAACAACACGTATTTGTGGACTAATCTCAAGAAAAAGATTTCTGTTAATTATGGTTTTTCAGAGTCTGCCCTTATTGCATTTAAACTAAGTGTAAATCATACATAACCAAGAGCCAAATTATATCACATCCGGCATACAAATCATTTAACGCGAGTTCGGGATAAGAACTTTATGTTTTTCAACCAAGCAAAAGACATAGAGTATTGGGCGGCCTTTCAAGGTCGCCTGATTTATTTGTACAGTTTGGTGTTAATCCCAAAGGACAAGCTGCCCGTTTGACTCGGGAACCTCAAAGTCAAAGTTCACTTCCGGCTTTGTGGCGAAGAAACAATACGCCCCCATTGCCGCAAGCAGGTTCATGAGGAAGCTGTGTACACTACGATGGCGGGAGTGGACGAGCTGCGCCACATTCTTCAGCATGTCGTTTATGGATTCGATGATGCTCCTTTTACGAAGCATCATCCTGTCATAGAACGGCATGAGACGCTGTTTCATGTTCGAGCGAAGACCTGTCACAATATGTATGCCGTCATCCCAAAGATGCCCGAAAAGAGACTGCGATATATATCCCTTGTCAGCGTATAGTTTTCCAAACACCCTGTCAGTCAGTGTGTCGATGACTGCCTCATTGCGGTCGTCCACATTGGCGCGTGTCAGTACAAAGTTGATCAGCTCTCCTTTTTCGTTACATAGCAGATGCAGTTTGAAGCCGACATACCATCCCATCGGACTCTTCCCTTTGGCCGCAATATCCTTGAATACCTTCATGTTGAACTGGCGTTTGTTGTGTATGACCGGAATGCAGGTGCTGTCCACAAAACTTATCCCCGTGCACTCTCCGAAACACGCGAGCCTCAGGAACATGGTCATAGCCACAAAACATCGGGGCATGACCTCCACGAAGCGGTTGTAGGAGAATGTCTGCGGAAACAGATGCTTCCAGTGAATACGCACACATCCCAGATAATAGTGCTTGAAGTTTCGGTACGAATTGAAGTGGAAACAGATCAGAATCGTGATGACCTCGGCATCCGACATCATGCGCTTTCTTTTCCGTTTTGGAGTGTCAGTTGTGGACGGAAGTGCATTTTTTGCCATCTCACCCTCAAATTCTTTGCAGAAATCATCTGCAATACAAAAAATTTCAGTAACTTTACTTTCGGTAATCATGATACAGTATTTATTGTTCGACACCTCTAAATTACTAAATATCAGTGATATTGCCAAAAGAATCGGCAGTTTTTTCAAGCTGCTGATTCAACTATTTTTTATGGTGCTCCTTATCCCGAACTCGCGTATTTAGCTATATTTTAAGGGCTTATGAGATGTTCTATTATAGATTCTCCATTTGAATAGGGATATGGTAATAGGCACACTGCGGATAGTAGTGCGAGAAATACTATTGCTATGATTGCCGTTCCACATCTTACTAATGACGGTGGAATTTCTCCGATGAGCTTACGAACTTTTTCAGAGCGAAGCTCAATCTTATCGTGGGAGTGGTTTGATGTTTCCATTTTAGTTTCCAAGTTCAAGTTGGTTTTTTACAAGGTTGTAGTATGCTCCTTTTTTCTCTATGAGAGATGTATGGTTTCCCACTTCGACAACTTTACCTCCATCAAGTACAATAATTTGATCAGCGTTCTTTACGGTTGAAAGACGGTGGGCAACCACCACTACAGTCCTGCCCTTGTAGAATTCATCAAGGTTCTCAACAATTGCTCTTTCGTTTTTGGCATCGAGGGCGTTTGTCGCCTCATCTAAGAAGATGAAGTCTGGATTTTTATATACTGCACGGGCAATCAGAATTCTTTGCTTTTGTCCTTGGCTTAGCCCAACACCATCACGACCGATCAAGGTATTATATTTTAAAGGCAATCCCATAACATACTCATGAATATTGGCAATTTTTGCCGCTTGCTCAAGCCTTTCAACATCAATATCTCCATCATTCACGGCTATGTTTCTAGCAATGGATTCTGAAAATATTACCCCGTCCTGCATAACTACTCCACAATGACGTCGCCACCATTTGAGACTATATTCATTGATGTTCCGACCAGCTATTGAAATCTTGCCTGCCATGACAGGGTAATAACCAAGCATAAGCTTGATTAGTGTGGTCTTTCCGCTACCGGACGCTCCAACAATAGCGGTGACCTTCCCGGCGGGAATGGAAAATGAGACTCCTTCCAGAGTCTTCTTCAACGCATGTGGGTCATATTTGAAATCGACATTATCTATCCCGATTGATTTCTCATTATCAAAGACAGTTACCTGATTCTCTTTCGTCTCCTCGTTCTTTCCCTCATGAATCTCGTTGATTCTTTCAAGCGAGATTTTTACATCCTGCAAGGAATAAATGAAACTCATGAACTGCTCCACCGGAGAGTTGAGCTGCCCTATGATATATTGCACAGCGAGCATGGAACCTAGTGTCATCTGTCCGTGTATCACGGCGGTGGCCGCCAGCACAATAATTATGATGTTCTTCACCTCATTTATGAATATGGATCCAGCCTCCTGAGTCTGCTGTAGTTTGAGAACCTTCATTTGCACATTGAATAGGTCTGCCTGCGTATCCTCCCATTCCCAGCGACGTCGCCGCTCACAGTCCTGAAGTTTTATTTCCTGTATGGCGGTTATCAACTGGTATGTTTTGTTCTGATTTATTGCCTGTTGCTCGAACAGTTCATAATCTAGGATTTTTCTTCTTCTTAAGAAAGAAGTAATCCAAAATCCGTAACATATACTCCCAGTTGCAAAAATGCCGAATATAAAAGGATTGTATATAAAGAGCACTATACCGAATATTATGAAACTTAGGAAAGTAAACACGATATTTAGAACTTGCCCTGTCAGAAAATTCTGTACACGCGAGTGGTCGCCTATTCTTTGGAGGAGATCGCCCATCAGTTTAGTGTCGAAGAACGACATCGGCAGTTTCAACAACTTTATAAAGAAGTCGCTCACTAGTGAGATATTTATGCGCATTGAAATATGTAGCAAAAGCCAACGACGAATAAAGTCTGTGGCGGTACGCCCTATTACAATCATAAGTTCTCCGAGCAGCACGAGCCAAATAAACCCGATATCCTTATGTCTTATGCCTATATCGACAATCCACTGTGTGAGGAACGGCATTATCAGTTGTAGAATACAACCCAATAAAAGACCTACGAAAATCTGAAAAATATGCTTCTGATATTGTTTAATATAACCTAATATAAATCGCAATGACCGCTTTTTTATACCATTGCACTCATTTATTTTGATTATTTTGTGTGGGGGATTGAATATCATTGCAATACCACACATTTCTTCTTTGGAGGATGCGTAGGACCAATGGTTAAATAAATGCTCTCTACTATACGTTATAATGCCTTTTTTGGGATCTGCTATTATATATCTTTTGTCATCTTTTGAAACTTCATATAAAACAACAAAATGGTTTTGTTCCCAATGAAGGATACATGGTTTTGTTATTTCTGCAAGTTTATCAATATTTAGTTTTACACAAAAACATTCAAAGCCATAATTTAATGCCGCCTCTTGCAGAGAAAGTAAAGAAACACCTTCCTTTGTTGCAGAACAAAGATGGTCAATTGTATTATCCGAAACAATTAGCCCATAATACTCAAAAATCATTTGTAGGCATGAAGGTCCACATTTCATCGAATCCTTTTGCAGTCTAAACGGAAATTTCTTCATCAATCCTTAGTCATCAAGCATTTAATTAGACCTTTCATCCGGAGGTAAGTTTCTATATGGTTTGGAGAAGGGCAAAGATACTGAAACATACAGAATCTACAGTTAGAGAAATTTCTAGTAATTGTCCAGTCAAAGGTCCCGTTAAGAAAATCGCCCTTATACGTGTCATATAATTGATTCAATTCTATTATATAATCGCTAGCCAAAGAATAGCATACTTTTCCTTTGGGGAATACATATATTTTACCCCAAAAATTGCTATTTATTAAGTTGTTGATCTTGATTGTTCGATATTTATTGTCAATATTCAACAAATCATCGTTAGATATTGAAAGCAATGACTTTATAAAATCTATGTTGTCGGATGTTAAAACAGGGCATGATTTAATTTGGCAACCAATCTCAGATAGATTGTTCGCATCATAAATGTCTTCTTCATTTGTGATTTTGACATAAATCGAATGAATCATGTCCTTTATGAAGATATCAGATTTATCACATGGTAAATCTAACAATAAAGTGTATTTTGTTTTATTTTGTCTAATAAAATCACAGAGTTCGGGGGATGATTTAAGGGTTCGTAATGACAAAATAGGATTGATAGTGACAGCTGGGTATTTTTCAGAAATATAATCAAGAAGATGACAATTAATACCACAGATATTCAATGTCATGTTAGGATTTATATCAACAAGTTTATTGATATAGAGGTCTATATCATTTTTGTCCATTTTAGACAATACGCGGCATATACTGTTATCTGGAATAGATTCAACTCCTGTGATACATTTGATATAATCCCGGCAGTCTTGATTTGCCATATCTACAAATATCGTACAATTGGATATGAACCTTCCGATATTATATTTGGAATAGATAACAGACTTTCTGTACGCCTCAATTCCAGAGACTTCATTAATCTCAGAATAAAACTGTAAGGGCTGTGACGACGCTGACACAATATCACCCATAAAGTTTTTATTGGTGACGATTATTATAGGTGTTTGTAGATCCTCTTCTGCAATTTTTACGGTTCTTTTTGGAGAAGAAAGTAAGCTTAGTCCAATTTTTATTGATTGGATGTCTTTAAATGTGAATGCCTTATCATCAAGCAAATTGATAAGAATTATTCCACTTTCGCAGCCTCTTATATATACATACGGCTCTATGTAGAAATATAATGATTTCTTCATGACTATATAATTGACACAGTTCTAATAATATTGCGTAGGATATCCGGTTCCTTTTCAAAAAAGGTTATGAATTCCGCAATATTTCTTGGTTTTGTTCGATTACAAATCTCATATCCATTTAGATCAGACACAACACAAACGGAACAGAAGTCTTTTGCTTTGCAACCAGTGCAAATCCGTTCATATTCTTTTAGTATTTGATTATATTGAGAGACTACACAGTCAATGTCAATTTCAACTTTGCCATCGGATATTCTCCCAAAATCAAATTCATTGCCAATCCTTTCGCATGGGAATATGTTTCCATTGACTGAGATGAAAATTTTCCTAGAGAACGGAATACACGTTTTAGTCGGTATTTCGAGATCTTCATGATTTTTAGTCCTAACAAAAGGTTCGGATAGCGCTTCTAATAGGCTTGTAGAATATGTTCTCATGAGTGTATTGAAAGCCCATTTCTCGTATCGGTGTATATCTGGAGACTGGTTTTGATATTCTCTTTTTTCATTATCGGACATTAATGAAAATTCTTTTGTCTTTGAATGAAATATCTTTAAGAATTCAGAACGCTTGGATTTTGCAATTCCAAAAACATTTAGTTCATTTGTCATTGGTTGTTTTTGGTATCTTGCAAAAATATAATCGCTCGCTTCTTTTACGGAGTTGCGATTGTGCAATACACTGTTAAATTTTACATTCCTTATAAAGAACGTAGGATAAACCCTGTACAATTTATCCACATTTGCAATCACTGTATCAAAGGAGCATTTTCCATTCTTAAATACCCGATATGAGTCGTTATATTTATTCCCATCTAGACTAACAAGAATTTCAAAATCATTGTCCACGAGAAATTCCATGTATTTATCCAAAAGGACAGCATTTGTAGTCATAGAAAAAATAATCCGTTTATTTTTAATAGGATTATTTTTTACATAATCCACAGCCTCTTTGATTAGGGGGAAGTTGCACAACGGTTCTCCTCCATAAAACGAGATGCGCAGGAAGGTACATCCTTTGTTGGAGGAGTTTTCCCAAAGATTTTTTAGATAATTGTATAATGTTTTGAAAACATCAAACGGCATATCTTGATTTTCTCTTGCATCATAATTGTCATAGAAATGGCCATAACCACAATAATAACAATCAAGATTGCATTTATCTGTCACTTCAAATATTATTTGATGCGTATTATTTATGGCTTCCTTAATATCTCTTGGTTCTAATAATCGATAGTTATATACTTGGCGATCTTCATCAATAAGTCCCAAATGTGATAAATATTTAGCCTTTTGGGAATAATAAGATGAATTATTTTCGTGTGACATATATGAACTCGGAACAAGGGAAAGATACCCAGTCCTTTGTTCATATATGTATTTACTGCCAGAGGCCGATGTTATTATTTCCATATTATTTTTCTAATGGATTGTAATATTGTGACCAGTCTTCGTTTAGGCGATGGAAGCCTTGTTCACTATTGTCCATAATTATAATCCGTGCGCCGGTATTGCGGACAAAAGATCCTGCATTTTGGTACATTTCTCGCTCAAACCTTTCCCAATCATCTTTCTTCATGGTCTTTCTGTTCCATTCGTAACGAATGATTGGTTGTGGATTCTGTGTAAGACCTTCAGCCTCAAAAATGAAATCATGGTCGACATCTTCCGCCTTAAGAATTAGTCCCTTGACTCCGTTAAGCTTCCAAGGACCATAAGGGAGTGGAATATCATTGGTATAATAGACTTTCCATTCCCGACCTCCATAGCTGCATTTAGCAGCATGACAATGGTAGCCCATCACAGTTGCTATATCATCAGGAATGTATTCCCAATTTGGGGCAGCGGTGTTTTCTGTGTATTCAATCACCTGTGAAGTGTAAGGAATACGGTTGGTGACGATGGTCGTTGAGTCTCTGTGATTTACAAGAAGGTCAAATCCCACATAGTTTTCTGGTATAGTCTGAAACTGCATTGTGGTTTTGAGCTCTTTCGTGTTCTGAATATCAAGGTCACGAAGATTACGGCTGAAGAAAGCGTTATTCTTACGTCCAAGCTGGAGGTCCATGAGGTCGTCATGGCTGAGAGAATCATCTTTCTCGGTTGCCTTGTATTTGAAACGATATGTTATCGTGAGATAGCAAGTGTCAAGGGTTTGTGACCTGTCTGTATCTTCATGGGCGAGTGTGAAGGTTGGAGTATCCATGGCGTAGGTGACAGTGACCTGTGCGGTGACATTTACGTATGTAAACATCAGGATGGACACTAAGACTATAAGAATTTTTTTCATATTGATGAAGTATTTGGTTGTTAAAGATTCTGTGTTTAGGATATTCGAAATCTCACTCCAAACATGATTGTTCTGCCTCGCAGATGGTATTGGCTTGAGTATTGAATGATTCCATTGTCGTTGAACCGACGGAAATTCCTGCTGTCTAACAAATTGTTGCATTGAAGTGACAATATGGTATTCCCTATCGAATATTCTATGTTACAATTAAGGAATGTGTTGTTTCTGTAGTTCGTTGAGTAATCGTTATAATAATACATCACCGACGGCATTAAACTCAAATTCTTACAAGGCCATAATACCAAAGAAGTTATGTTTGCAAAAGTATGCTTTGCATTTCCGTTAGATAATCCGTCGGTATATGTCTTAGAGAGCGAGAATTCATTCGATGTATCGAATGTAATCCACCGGTCGAACGAAGCGTTGAAAGAAATTTTCGCGCGAAGATAATTACTCCGTCCTCTGTGCATGACGTCATCAACGTAAAAATCACTTTGGCTTGTGCCAACGCTAAATGATTGACTTATTTTGGAGTTCCACTTGAAAAACCCTTTGGAAAATGTCTGATCCCCCTGCCAGATATTACTGTTTGTTGCATAAGGCAATCGTATGTATTCAATGATGTCATCCGCAATCTCATATCCGCTTGAAAGGCTATTGTGTGCGTAAGCATGGGTTAACGACAATCCACCAAACAACATATCAAGCACACTTGTGTAATTCGCATTTATAGATGTCTTGACTGTCCTGTTAATTTTGGATTCAAGACGATAAGGATTAGAGATAGTGGTACGGTAGTCTATATATCGGCGTTGTACCATTAATGATAGTGGTGCTGGCATAGATTCTTCGCAGATTGAAGTCAAAGAAAACGATAATCGTTCAGAGGGTTTAAATGTGATATTGGTATAAGGCTTGATAGATAAGAATGTCTTGTTATACTCCCATGTATCATCAGCTGATGCATAATATTCAATACCGACCGGAACATATATTAACCACTGAAATTGCTGGCCGCAATGCCAAAATAGTTTTGGCGATACGTGTGCGCCAAGTTGCCATGTCCGTTGATTGCCCGAATCGAGGTTGCCGGACAAGTCCAATCCTGTTTTGGCTTGCTGCCATCGGGCGTTAAAACCACAGTTGAGATTGAACATGAAATGAGGTACGGCCACAGATACGACCGAAGCTGCTCCATCAGTGGCGAAATTTCGCTGACTTACTATCTGACACATTCCTATATCTGGCAATCGTAACGAGCCTTGCCTATCACTAAAATTGACATGCAGAGTCGCTTCGCCAATTGCCCCCCGTTTTGTCGCATAGCTTATTTTCAGTACATCATCGATGTTGAATGTGTGACCTGAAAAGTGCTGTTGGATCAGTTCGTTTATACTGCCATTGCCATGTGGGAATGATGCGCTTGTAGAAAAAGTGTTTTTAATATAACGTTTTTTGTCATTTAGCTTATACACCACATTGGCTCCTACAAAATGCTGATGCATATTTGTTCGATTGGATTCATCTATGACGTACCGAGAAACGCTGTCTGTCAAATAGGTTGTTTGCTCAGAGGCATCTCTTTTTTCCTTGTCATAGAGATAATTTAGGTTAAAAGCCAGCGTTCGGTTCTCATTCAGTTTGAAAAGTTGATTGACTGATAAGCTCTGCGAATTATTAAGATAGACATATCTGTCATTGAGGTTTGGAGAATCCGGGAAAAGTATCCCTGTGCCAAATGCTGAATTTGATGTGACAGATGCTCCAACATCTTGTCGCAGGTCATTACCGATGTTATTGGTCTTGTAAACAGAAATATTTTGAGATTTACGCCGAAAATTCATTAAGGTAGCGGAAGCATCCCATGACAAATTCGGTTGGCTGCCAATCGCTGCCTGAATTGTGGATGACCATATACCGAGGGCACTTTGTTTCAACTTGATATTCATTGCAGGAGTATTGCCGCTTTTTATACCTTGCAGCAATTTCATATCCTGATGATTCTGCAATACCTGTACTGCACCGATGTCATTGGCATCAATATTCCTTGTTGCCACACCATAATTACCGCCAAGCATATCAAGCCCTTCGATATAAAACTCATTTATCCATTGTCCGTTATAGGTAATTTGGCCATCCGCTTTCACTTCAATTCCGGGCATCTTGCGCAGAAGGTCTTCAAGCGTCTTATCGTTTTTGCTCCTATATGTAGCTGCCGAATAAGAAATTGTATCTCCAGATTGTCGGATTTTTTTTGCAGTGACTACGACCTCCTTTAACTCAAGAGCATTGATTATCGAATCAAGCTGCTCGTTTGCTTGCTGCGCCCAAACAGGCACAGCAAGCAATATAAGAGACAGAACGCTCAAAATATTTAAACGAGCAGCCATATACATATTACCTTAGATTGTAATGAGTTCATTTGTGGCTCGATGAGCATTTGAAGCTCCGCAATCAGTGCAGTCTGCATCCGATGTACGTGCCTCATTGTCCCCTTTGTTAAACTCCACTTTCACGGGAGTTACAGGTCCGACACAGACGCAGCCACAAACCTTGTTTGTGCTGGAGACGCCTCCTTTTAAGGTGGCAATCTCTTCCTTTTGTAGCATGTCTAATGCTAAGAATGATTGTTTTTTCATTGCTTTGGTTGTTTGTGTGAGTATTGGCATAAATTTATGCGTTAATTGGCCATTATTTCAGTTTTGATATTATTGTTTTTGAATCTTGTTGTAAAGATAACTATTCGTTAATCGCATTTGAAACACCCAAAAGGGTGATTATTGCTGGCAGACCAATGTGAAATGTGTTGTTTCACCCTTTCAAGTGATAAAATTGGATGAATCGTATAGATATTTGTTTCGTTTATAGAATCCCATCATTGCTTCTGAGGTGGAATAGACCGGTATTGTCTCTGATGCAAGATAGTTAATCGAGGGGGCGAGTTGCGACACGATTATTCCAAGCTTGCCGAGAACATTAAAAAGTTTTCGGTCAACCTCTGCCAATAAACATCCCGTGACTTCATTAACTATGGGATATATCGCATAAATCATCAGCGTTCTCATTAAAAGGATAGTTGAAAACGCTCCTTCTTTGCTTATCGAGAACCTTCCAATATGCCAGAATGCCGTTATCTCATTGCTTATCGCAAGATTGAGAGGGTTAAGACCAAACAGGTCCTCAAGTGGCAATTTTGCGATTCTATCCCATTGGGCTATTCTTATAGAACCTACAATTTTCCCCGATTTATTTCGGGCGATTAAAATCCGGGATTGGTTTATCAGTCCTTTTTCTTCATTATACACGTGGTCAACTTCTTCTTTGGGAATTACGGCATTCAATTCCGAATGATGACTGTAGTTTTCCCGAACAACAAATTCGGCCAGTTCGTAAAGGACAGCTTCATCAGACTCATAGATAGTGTATCCTTTTCCTGCAATTAAAAATTGTTCCATGATTAGTTTTTTCTCGCAAAACAATATCATACAGACTCAAAAAAACTCACCCAAAAGAGTGAAAGTGCATATTCAATGGTTTTTCTCCGAACGATTTCACCCCAAAGGGTGTTAATTTATAGAAAGGTTACGACCGTAATCTTATTTTTATTATCTTTGCAAAAATCAAAGACCTAATAAAGCATATTATGCCAGATAGATTCAAAACGCCGTTAAATAAACCCGAGGGTATAACCCCGGAAGATTATGTGCGGGCCCGCAACTATGTCGAGGCAATAAAGGCAATCGTACAGATAGCATACGAAAGTATCTATATAATAGATTATTACGCGGGCAATTTTCTATATGTCTCTCCCAATCCACTGTTGCTCTGCGGATTGACACCTGACGAAGTAATGGAGTTGGGATATGGTTTCTACACGACCCATGTTCCCAAGGATGAGGTCCAACTTCTCTTGAAAATCAATGCGGTTGGCTTCCAGTTCTTCTCGCGACAGCCGAAAGAAGAGAGACATTTGTTCAGCATCAGCTACGACTTCCATATCATCAACAATGGTGAGTCAGTGTTGATAAACCACAAACTTACCCCACTCGCGATGGATAAAAAAGGACATATGTGGCTTGGCGTATGCTATGTGTCCATCTCGAACAACGATTGTGCCGGAAATATTCAGGTGCGTAAAACCGGACAATCAAACTACTGGTGTTATGAACCAGACATTGACAGATGGATTGAGAAGGAGGATATAAAGCTCACTGACAGAGAAAAAGAAGTCCTCATGCTATCCGCAAGAGGACTGACGGTGGATGAAATAGCACTAAGGGTACATCGGGCAAAAGATTCAATAAAGTCAAGACGCAGGGCTATATTCGAGAAACTCGGTGTCAGCAGTATCAGTGAAGCGATTGCATTCGCTGTGAACTACAAACTCATATAATGCAGTCATACATCGACTTAATCATAATATCGAGGTTTTATCCATTGATGTAAGATAAAACTTGGGACACTGTTTGACTGGCCTGCCGGTTATAATACGGAACATCGCTTCTACGCACATCGCACTCACAATCCATGAGCCGACTGACAGTTGTGGTATGACGTTTATTCCATTGCCTTTGGAATATCGTTCTACTATCGGATGCAGCCATTCATTTTCCGGCATATTCCAGAACTGACTGTAGCCTGACACATATTCTGCCATCTCAATTTCAAAGCCTTTGTGAGCGGAGTCTCTCATTAAGGATGAAAGCGGAAGACTTTCAGGGGAGACAATCATCAGAAGTCCTCCCCATCCGAAATTATACGGGTGCAATATAGGGACGTTCATAGACCGGCATCTTTCATCAAATTTCAAAGGGATCTCGTCCCTGAAATCAAGTGCGTTTATCGCAATATCGCAATTATCGACGAGCCTGTTGATATTGTCCTCTATAATATATTCGCAATGGTACCTAATATCTGCGTCAGGATTTATTTTAAGGAGACGCTCAGCCAAGGCCTCAGCCTTGTATCTTCCTATGTCTGACCTCTGATAATTCTGGCGGTTAAGATTGCTCAATTCAACAGTATCTCCATCTATGACCGTTATCTTTTCAAATCCAAAACGTAAGGCACATTCAGCTATGTTGCTTCCCAAACCTGCGCCGCCAAATAACAGACGGGTATCTCGAAGCTCTTTCTGTTCCTTACTGGTGATGTAAAAATGATTTCTAGAATATAGTTCTTCCATATCGGTTCTTTTTTAGAAATACAAAAATACAAATTGGAAGACTTCAAGAAACCACCCTTTAGGGTGATAATGACAATACGATTGTAAAATAACAGTTAAATCGATTCAAGGAACATATATCCCACAGTTCGACGATAGAACTGTGCGACATCAAACCGCTTCTCGGAACGTGGGTTTAAAATTCCATTAAGAAAGGTTATCTCCCTATTAACTTCAGCTTTGATTATTTCGCCGAATCCAGGATATAACTTTTGCGCTTGCACAATGATGTTAAACATGGTCTGACAAGGATTGGGCACCTTATAATTTATCCGTAAATCATCAGCAACTCTCTCAAATGGAATTTTATACACAGAGAAGAAAAGTTCGACTCCGCATTGCGAGTATCGTTTTTTGTCTAATTCGTTGAGTTTGAAAATAGGCAAAAACAACTCGTCAATCATGTTGATAAAAAGCTCTGCCTTATTCTTGTTGAAATAAAAAATAGCACCTCTCGTTTTTGACATACCCGCTTCAAGGTCCGCTACGGATATTGCGTCCCAAGTACCCAATGCCATCATTCGATAACAGTGCTTCAAGATTTCCAGTTTGTTTAATTCTGTTCTAACGCGGTTTTTTTTCATAAAAAGTACGGAGGCATTGCATTCTCGCATGGCATGTGGAAATCGCCTTATAGATAGAAAGTACAATGCCCCGTACATATACAAGGGGATTATCATACTTATCTCTTTCCATCTTAAAAACTTCCACATTTTTGCGAGAAAGATAAATACGAATCCTATAATTCTAATGTCGCAACAAAGATAATGATAAAATCTCAGATTGCCAACTATACAACCGTTAAACTACTGTCAGCATTGCAACTCCGTATGAAAATCGTCCGCTTTCAGGGACAAGTAGCATGATCGTATCTCCTTTTGAGGGATTCTTTGTTCTTATAAATTCATCAAGAGCCGCAAATGGGGCTGCTGATCCAATATTGCCAACCCATGTGAGGTTTGTAAACCATCGCTCCGTTGGAAAGTCCATACCTTTTTTTTGTAGTTCCTCATCAAGTCTTCCATAGAAATACATTGAAGATATATGGGGAATGATGTGATTTATTTCTTCGGGTTTCACATGCGTATTCTCCAATGCGGTCTCGATTGCATCGACAAAATAAGGTATTCCAAATGTGTTGAGCTGCCGCACGTCCTGTTTTAGACTCCATATTGATTTCTCAGAGATGTCTTTCCCGGAAAAAGATTTCCATCCTTTAAGATTTCCGTCATTCTCTTTTTCTGCCCACATATACATACAGGGCGGTTGCCGATTGGCATATGAAAACATCTGGATCCAGTCTATTCTTAGTGATGTCCCTGTTGCCGGAGTATCCGACAACAGTAGCGCAGATGCACCATCTGAAAGCATGAATCTGAGAAAATCCTTTTCAAAAGCGAGATGAGGATTTTCTTCAATCAATTTAAGTTGCTCAATTTCTTCATTGAAAAAACGGGACAGCATCGTGGGGGATATCAACTCAGATGCTACACACACTGCGTTATCTGAATTCTCGGTAGCAATAGACATCTGAGCAGATTTTAATGCAGCAAGGCTGGTCAAACAAACTCCGGCATGAGAAGCTATTTCCAAAGGATGTGAAAACGTTTCTCCATGCACCATTGATGCATGCGATGGCATAAATTGATCCGGCATAGACGTGGCGCACGCAAGATACTGAATTTTTGATTTTTCATTTTCGCTATCAAAAAGTCCATCAATTGCATTGCGGGCCATCTCTGCATTTGAATGGGTTATCTGCTGTTGCTCATCCAAGGCATAATATCTTGTCTTAATGCCGTTCTGTCGAAGTATTATCGGTCTGACTCGTGACGTTTTCCCATCTACAAGCCCAAGATACTTCTCCATATCATCATTAGTCACCGGAGAATTGGGAAAGAATGATGATGTCTTGGTTATATAAACTTTCCTGATCATCTTTTACATAATAAATGTCATCTATTATGCAAAGGTAATAAATTTTTCAGAAAACGAGGCCATAGCTCCAATTAAATTTTCAATAGATTGTAGAGACTCATCATTTGAACTTTGAGCTCCACTGTATTCAATCCCATTGATAACGAATCAAGATATGACTGACCGTAAAAGATATTCATGAAGTTTTTGGCCATTGACACGATACTTATGCCGTCTTTGACTTCATGAGAATCTATTGCCTTTTGAATAATTTTAATCCACAGGGCCATCTCCTTATTACGGTTCTCAATATATTTATCATGTAAATCAGGAAAGAATCTGCATATCTGCAAAATAAGGCTCATATATGCACTGCTGGCATTCTGAACAGATTTATCAATATAATCTAACCGATTCATCGTATCCTGACATCCGGTCACATAAGCTTCAATAAAATCCTTCAGAGTCTTTGCGGCGGCGTACTTTACTTTGTTTTCAATATTTTGCGTATCTATAATAAAATGTTTAACGACATCGTAAAAAAGACCTCTTTTACTTTGGCTATAATAAGTAATGGCACCGCGAGTCATACCGGATTCCTTTTCGATATCACTAATGCTCACGGCATCGTACTGCTTGGTGAGGAATAATTTGAATGCCGCAAAATAAAGATGTTCCTTTCTATTGTTCTTGTTCATGGGCCAGACAATTTCGGTCAAGTACAAAATTAGTCAAAACTTATGATATGTACAAACAATTGCTTATCTTTGTAAAAGATTACGATTGACTACTAAATTTTGGTATGGCATGTCTTTCTCGCAAAAATGTGGAAAATTTTTGAATATGGAAAGGGACATGCCTACCTTTTCTTTAACAAGACTACCCCCTGCAACTAATTCCGAAATTGTCTCTGGAGACGAATGCAACAAGTAATTCTTAGAACTTTCATGTTGCCGCTATGTTTATTATGGGTATGTATATAAGACGGTTAAATGCGGTTAGGAAATAAATTGTAATAATTGCTTCTCCATATTTGAATGTTATAAGGCGAATCTTAATATTGCCTGTATTGCAAACAAATTTACATTATGTTTGTTATCTTAATGCCGAGAATTTCATTACATACAGGAATAATGGCACAGATTATGAATCAAATAAATGAAGTAAGATTTAAATAAATTAAAAAAACAGCCCCGATAAATGGATGTATTTTCACTTACCGAGACCGAGTTCTCCCGGAAGCTGACCGAAGGAGAGAACGAGAACCGATACATAGCCTACAAGGACTTCGTGCTTCAGGTCAGCGAGAGCAGTTTGCCGACTCAATATAAGTCTTTAACAGTAGTTGAATATTTAAATTTATGACATAGACTTATATGACAAAAGATTCTACTAAACACACTTGCGACAGCGTCGCGGAAGGTCATATCGAAACGACAGTCGGTATGACCGTAAATAACAAGTCACTTGTCAGCGAGTCGCTCAATATCTTCATTCTGATTGAGCATGAATTTTTCATCGGCGTGGAAGCCGGGGAACTCGACAATCTCAAAGACACATACGCCACCTTTACAAAAGCAGTCGTCATGCTTTTTCACGGTAGCCACAACAAGTCTGAGGTGCATTCCGCACTTATTGTAGCCGAGGATTATCTGACAATCATCCTTGAAGATTCCACCAATCTTGATGAGTGCTTTCTTCGATTTGTAGGGCGTGCCATCAAATTCATCAAGCGTTATATTGACCGTATCGGTGAATGGATGAGGAATAGACCATTGAACGACGAAGAGACAACAATTGTATCCCCTGCCAGTTCGGAAGATAATATTGCTGTTGAAGAAGTTTCGTCTATTCAGTGGGAGGGCAAATTTACAGAACTGGTGGAGCTTGTTCTCGCACTTCTCATATCCGGGAAAGTATCCTCAGAAACCGATGCCGAGTTTATCCGTACTATATTCCGCATTTTTGGAGTCAAGAAGAGCCTGACCGAATACTATAAAGCCCTGAAAAAGATTGAGGAGAAGACTCCGAAAGATGATGATGCTCCGGGCAGATGCAAGGTGCTCGTCCAGTTGCTTCATGATACCGAGAAAGAACTGCAACGCAGATACCTCGGCAGAAGGGCATGAAAAATCCGCAGTCATACAGACCTGCCGTACAACTGCGGATAATAAGTTCAGTCGCTGTTCGCTTCCCGTGCCAGACGTACCTTCTCTCTGAGTACAATCTCCCTCACGTCCTGCTTCACCTGATTGTAATTGTCCTGAATAGCAATATCCATAGCCTCCTTTGTTGGAATGTCTGTCAAAATGGGAATTGGCGTGTAAGCCTTTTCTTCCCTCGCTACCGCTTTTGTGTCCACTACAATCTCGGCATGGAAAATCTTCTGGTCGATACGCTCGTCAAAGTTGTCGCTGACTGCTCCGACAAACATACCCTGCGTCAATGTGGAAATCTTACTTGCCGGAATAAGACTGTCCATCTGCGTGTTGAATGAATGGCTCACGTCCTGACGGTTGATGGATATGGACTGACGTTTCTGGAGTACCTTTCCGAATCGCTCGGAAAGTGTCTTGGCAGTTTCTCCGACAACCTGCCCTGAGAAGATATTGCCGACGGTGTTCATCACCACGGCCGCCTCCTTGTCACCATAGTCACGTTTCAACTGCGAGAAGTCCTGAAAGCCGAGACAAACGGCAACCTTGTTGCTTCGAGCAGTGGCTATAAGATTGTCGAGACCCTTGAAATATATGGTCGGTAATTCATCTATCACGACACCCGATTTTAGCATATTCTTTTTGTTGATGAGCTTGACAATACGGGAATTGTATAGACCGAGTGCGGCACCGTAGATGTTCTGACGGTCTGGATTATTGCCGACACACAGTATCTTCGGATGCTCCGGTTTGTTGATGTCGAGGGTGAAGTCATTTCCCGTCATTACCCAATAGAGCTGTGGGGAAATCATGCGCGACAGCGGAATCTTGGCTGATGCGATCTGACCTTGGAGCTGGTCTTGCGCTCCGCCTTTCCATGCGTCCATAAATGGAGATAGATAGTTTTCCAGTTCACGGTATGATGTGAGTATCGGAAATATATCCTCGTAGTTGCGGTTAAGAAACTCAATCGCATGAGGGAAAGTACAATATTTACCTCCTTCGTAGATTTTCAAAAACCAGATTATCGCGGCCAACAGGATAATCGGCGACTCCACAAAGAAATCTCCCTGCTTCTGTATCCACGTCTTGTTCAAATTCAAGAGAATGGTGTATGCCGATTCGTATGCGTCGGCAATATCGGTCATGAAGTCCGGGTGTATCGGGTTACACCTGTTGCTGCGCATAGGGTCATCGAAGTTGATGACATAGAACTTTACCCCCTTCGGGTACTTGTCCTTGTTCTTTTTCAGATGATTATACACTATTGTGGATAGATCCGGAAATTTAAAATGTAGGCTAAGCACCCGGCGCCGTGTCATATAATCATGACCGGTTTCCAAATACTCGCCTCCGAACCGGACGTACACCTTCCAGCGTATCCGGCTCTCCGTTTTGATATTCAGTCTATGCCTTGCCATTGTGAACTTTCTTATGACAACTACTGCACAGTGCAATCGTTTTTCTTCTACGTGCAATCATCATTCTTTCCCAAGGCTCTTTTCCTTTGAGTCCTTTGAGTTTTCTTACATGATGCATTTCGAGTCTGTCGGTTGCCCCGCATAATTCACACTTTTGTGCTTTAAGCCTGTCCATCAGGCTTGTGGTGCTTGTGTGCATTATGAAGTTCGGCAGAGTTGAAATTCTACTGTCCTTTGATGGCTTTAGCCTTTTGAAGCCACCATTATAGAATTTAGCTTCGATAGTATTTCCTTTCTTGCCTTGGTAGCTCACGGTGAAAATGCCGTCTTTCTTGTATTTGCGACATATCTTTGTAACCTTGCTACGATATTTTGCGGCAAAAGTCTTATACATGCTGTATTCCATAATGTATCCGAAATTGTTCATCTGCTTAGCGCAGTTGACACCAATTCCGAAATAGTTGTAGAAACCCCTTATTTCAGAATTGTATCTTTGAAGAATTTCAAGGTCATCGTTAAAGTTGAGTTCGGGTCTTGCTTTCGGCTTCCAGATTTCTTTACCGTTGTGTTTCTTTATTTCCACAACGTCATAATCGAGAAGCTTTTTCTTGACCGTATCTTTAGGGATACGAATCTCAACCGTTTTATTCCGAGACCTTTTCTTTCTACCGAGTGTGTCTCTGCGTGTTTCCGCACATTTTCTGTTTCGGATTTCAAAGCCGAGAAACTTCGCAGGATTATTTGAGTAGGTGACAAGGGTCTTCTCTTCGGATAATTCCAATCTTAATTTGGATTCAAGGTATTCTTTTATGTCCGCTTTAATCTTGATTGCATCCTCACGAGAGCCTATCACGCCACATAGGAAATCATCTGCGTATCTAACGTATTTCAATCGTTTGTAATTGGTGTCTCCCTCGTTTTTCGCAGGAGTCACCATCATGAGACTGTCATACATCTTGACGAGGCGAAGAGCCTCGTTTCGTTCCTCTGCGGTCGTGGCTTTCTTAAGAGCTACTTTTGCACGTCCTTTCTTACGTTGGTAGTGTCTGTATAGTTTGCTCACCTCCTTGCGTACACCTTTGTCGAATTTTGAGGCATACTCCTCCATATATTTGTCAAGCTGGTCAAGATATATGTTGGCAAGTATCGGGCTTATGATTCCACCCTGCGGTGTTCCGTCATAAGATTTGAAGTATTGCCAATCCTCAATGTAACCTGCGTTGAGAAACTTACGGATTAATCGGATGAAACGGCAGTCGCCAATGCGTTTTTCAAGGATTTTAATCATGACATCGTGATTAATGTTGTCAAAAAATCCTTTAATATCGCCCTCGATATACCATTTGGCTCCACAGAAAGACTTTGAAATCTGTTCCATTGCGGTATGGCAACTTCTTTGAGGTCTGAAGCCGTGGGAACAATCAGAAAACTGTCCCTCGTAGATTGCCTCAAGAATCATCCTCACCACTTCCTGCAACAGTTTGTCCTCTATAGATGGTATGCCGAGTGGACGCATTTTACCGTTTTTCTTGGGAATATATTCCCTCCTTGACGGTTTTGGCTGATAGCTTTCATCTTTCAATGACTCTATCAGTCTGTCAATGCGCTCGATGCTCATTCCGTCAATGGTTTTGCCGTCAGTGCCTGCCGTCATATTACCCTGCTTAGGGGCAATACGTTGGTACGCGACAGCATACATATCCTTGTTGTAAAGAATACGATACAGACGCTCGTACTTGTAATCCAAGTCCTTGCAATGTTTGTATAGACTGTTTAATACGTTTGTTGAATTTCTCATAAAGTCTCACACTTCATTCATTAATTGTATTAAAAATCTCCACTGTCTCCCTTCGCCATGTACGAGGCTTTCCCTCGCTCGGACTACTGCGGAGACTCCGTTACCATGCTGTCAGCGGATGCTGACAGTTTAGGCAATCCCAGTTTATAGTGCCTTAACTATTGGCTTGACAAGTTGTCGGGTATGACTTCCACCTGTTCCTGTATATTACAGTTGCGCTGCACCAAGTTCCTGCTCTCCCTACGCTACGACTGCAAAGAGAGTGATGCAGTATGACGATTAGAAACTTCTTGTGGTTGTTTCCATAGTTACCTTACGTCATAGCCTACTACACGGACCACTTAGATTATCATTCAACCAATTCGGGCTTTACCCTCATACTTGTCTTATCATCGCTATTCAGTCGCAGTTTGGTAACTAACTGACTTATAGTTGTACCGACGTGCTACACTCCCTGCCGTCTTTCGTTGGACAGATAAGTCGGTGATGATAGGTCATTTTCAAAGAACACTTGCCTAATCCTTGCCAAAGGGACTATTAAGACACTACCTTGACTGGCGCACCGTAGCAGTAAAGCGCAAATCCTTTGTCAATCTGCTGTTTAAGGAAGTTGTTGACCACTGCAAACGACTTGCCGGAACCGGGAGTGCCGAGCACAATCGAGGCGCGAAACGGATTCACCACATTTATCCAGCCGGAGTGCCACTTCTTTTCGTAGTAGAACCTTGTGGGGATATTTACGGAATAGGGATTCTCCAACAGACGTGTCTCCTGCATGAACGATTCGTTCTCATCGTTGAAACGGTCATCCATCATGTTGTTCTTCAGCATTCGGCTTATCCATATACCTGACATCAGCATACCAATATATCCGAGTATGGTGGTTATGATATAGATATAGCGGTAGCCGAGAGGCAGAAGCCATGAGTTGAACAGAAACACCACGATACCCACAGCTCCCACAATAATTATATGACGCCACGTTATTGCCTCATCCTTGACCCCTTTAGTGCCGAAGCACGAAAGGGTAAGCAAAAGCATTGCGAACAGTTTTGAATTGAACGTATTAGCGAAAAGTCCACACTCACTGTTGAAATTATTAAGGATTTTATCGGCCACCATGTAGAACTCATTGCTGTCAACGGTCTCCACACGCGTGAAAAAGTAGAGATTGGCCACCACCAGCACAATGCTGATGGCCCGAAGAAAATCCATTATCTTGGCCAATGACCGGAGGTCATCTTCTTGCTGACTCATATCTATATATGTATTAATGTTTGCGTCCGCGACTGTGCTGACGCTTCATGCGGCGAATGAACGCCTCTTCATCCGGATTGTACGACTGCCCCTGCTGGAACAGGTCAAGTCCGGGTATCGAGTTATCATCGAAATCTTCAAACAGACTCTTCTGACTTGCTGCCGGAGGAGTCTGTTGCTGTGTTCTGCTGTCAGACCCTGTATTGCCCTCAGACTCTTGCCTCGGTTCTTGTCTTGGCTCTTGGTCTGTCGGCTCTGACGGTTGAGAAACAGGAACGGTATGCTCCTGACAGGAATCCGGCTCTTGCGACGGATTGAATTTAGCTTCAAAAGCGTTGGCGGAGAATGTCTTGCCAGACGTGAGCCATTGAGGACATTAAAGGTATCATGGTCGATGAATGTCACGCCATAAATCCTGCCCTCATCCGTGTACCTGAAAACGACATCAATATTCTTCTCCTTTAATCTTGCTATGAAATCATCTTTGCCGGAGCAATGGGCAAGCGCGTCGGCAACTTTATCTTTTGTCGGAGCGATATTGATTTTCTCTTTTGCTTTCTCATACTTGCCGTCAATAGCCTCTCGTCCAGCGAACTTGCCAAGGCGGGAGGCCTTGAACGGAGCCGCTATCGGTTTGCCGTCTTCTCCAAGAGCGAAATATACCAGTCCGTGATACTCACGCCCGTTGACCCTGCCGTCGGTCTGCTCACATCTGATATTGAACAGGCCAAGCACCGCGTTATACTCACCGATGGTCTGGAACCGATAAGCGCATACCGATAATCTTCACCGCTGAGGCAACCTGTTTTTTCAGGTCGCCGACGGATCTATCTTCAGCAATGGAGTATCAGGCGTGACCTTCTCGCGCTCGGCAGTTCTCAATCCATACTTGCGTTCAAGTTCACGGGTTATCTCCTTGCTGCGATAGAAGTTGTTCTTGTCGGATATGCAACTGCCGTCAGTCCGTATTCTCAGAGCCACGATGTGCATGTGGTGACGGTTGATGTCGGTGTGCTTATAGACCATATAGGGCTGGTCACCGAACCCCATCTTTTCCATATACTCGCGGGCGATTGCCGTCAGCTGTGCATCGGTCAGAACATCATCGGGATGCGGATTGAGGGAGATATGAACCATCGGCCGCTCTGTCTTTGTCGTGGATGGCATCCACTGCATGAAGTCGGCGAATGCACGTTTGATGTCAACCGAGCCTGTGCCGTCATTGTAGATTTTGTTTGTGTCGAGCAACCGGCCTTTCTCCTTGTTGATCTTCTCCCCGTTGTAGCAGATGGCTCCGTAAAGCGAGTTGCCTAACGAGATTTTTGCAACCATTCCTCGTCGAATTTTTGTGCCAAAGCCGCGATGTCCTGACTGACGGAGATAAGCCGAATCATCAGTTTTTTGATTTCTTCGAGTGCAGCAGACGCTTTTTTCTCGGTGAAATTCTGATTGAGCGTTGCGACAAGATTGTCGTAAGATACACCGATTGTACGATAGAGGGAATTGAAACCGGAAAGTCTGTCGATGAAAATACGGGTATTCTCATCAACGTAGAAGACCTTGAAAGGCTTCTGAAAGAGGAAATGCTTGATGAAAGCCGCCTTGTTGTCGGCCTCCGATTGCTCGAACATGGCGAGAAAACGGGCATTTTCCTCGGCGTTGAACCGCACGACGTAGCGGTTCACGGAAGGGTCAACCTTAGGTCGCCGCCCTCCGTGACTGGAGTTTTTACTCATATTATAGTGAAAAGGCATCGCAGATTGCCATGCCGGAGCTGCCGCAGGCGTTGAAAGGTTCTCCAACTCTGGCGGAGAACTGCACCCTCGGAGAGCAAGGGTTGTGAGGCACCGAATTTATTTCGAGTGCCCCGCAACATACCTTGCTCATCCATGTGGATGCTTGTGTATCAACGAATTTAATGAAAATAACAGGATTTGATAGCCAAGAGGTGCCGGTCATACCTCTTTGAGCATGGAATCCATCGAAAAAGCGCGGTTCCGGTGGCTGCGCCCTTCCTTGGGCGCGTGCGATTGCCTTATTAAAGTTACAAAAAATATCTGACATGACCAAAAACCGGGGTTCCGGGTGTCGCCGAGAAGCGCGTGATAACCGAATCAAGAGCCACAAATGCCCCAGCCAGTTCCTCCTGATCCGAAAATCATGCAAAAGGTGTTATTCAAAATCGCGTCACTTTGAGGCAACGCGAGGCGACCGAGTACAGCATATCCCTGAAATTGTGCCTGACGTACAGATATATAGTAACTTTGCAACGTGGACATCAGCCAACACGTCTGCCGTCACATTCAAGTTAATGTCTATAGGAATGCTCGACCGCACGTCTGTCATAGCTGATATTCACACACACGAATTGACAATCTGAAATACAGGCATAATTACGCAAGTGATTTCTGATGTCTGCCAAAGCATCCGCTCGTTCAAGTTAATGTCTAAAGGAACTGATGCCTGATAGTTTCGACTGACATTTGAAAGACCTTATACAAGGACTGCCATTTTTAAGATTGTCCATTCACTCTGATGACTGTAATGTCTTCTTTCTGCCATAGCATCCCCGTGAATGTCCGCTAAAGCAATCAGGTTTATGTTTGTTCGGATTGCCGCTATGCCTGACTGACGCTTCGATGCCGGCATGAATGCCATGACACCGTATCATCATTTCACACAGACTGATGTCTGTCTGTAGCGACGTAGCCGTCCAACCCTAAGGCTGTCGCAAGACCCCCGTCCAAAACTTTTGCCCATACATATCCCGGTTTTGACGATAAGACCGGTCAGGCTGTGGTGTGTAAGGACAAAAAGTTCCCGTGAGTATCAACCCTATGTTTAACCCCTTACAAAAGCGATGAAAGAACCTGTTTTTATTGCCTTCTCCACCCAGAAGGGAGGGGCCGGCAAGACAACCCTGACTGTGCTGATGGCGAGTTACCTCTACTATGTCCGGGGGCTGAAAGTCCTCGTTGTGGACTGCGACTATCCCCAGTACAGCATCAAGGAAATGCGGGACCGCGATGTGGAGATTCTAAGAATCAACTCCGCGTTCAAGAAGAACTTTATGGAGCAGCGCGAACGCATACAGAGAGACCCTTATCCCATACTGATTACAAAACCTGAAGACGCGCTTGACAGAGCACGGGCGATAATCGAGTCCGGCAAAGAGGATTATGACATCGTGCTGTTCGACCTCCCCGGTACGATCAATAACCCCGGTGTCGCCAAGACAGTATCCCTGATGGACTACATCTTCTGCCCCGTGGCCGCCGACAAGCTCATCCTCGAAAGTTCGCTTGCATTCGCCATGAAAGTGCGCGACGAGATCATGACAGTTTCAGGCTGTTCGGTCAAGGACATGTATATGCTTTGGAATCTTGTGGATGCACGCGAGAAGACAGACCTCTACGAGCGATACGAGGAAGTATTTGAAGAGCAGATGTTGCAGACACTCAAAACGAGGCTTCCGGATGCAAAGAAATATCGGAGGGAGGGCTCGAAAGATGCGGCCCGCGCAGTATTTCGCTCGACGCTTCTGCCACCGGACAAAAATCTCCTGAAAGGAAGCCGTCTTGTGGAACTGGCTGACGAGATTCTGGGTATAATCAAGCTCTGACAAGGCTTATGGCAAAACGATATGACAATGATTTCGATGCCGAAGGTTTTGTCGAAAACTTTCGAGCCAAAGAATATCCGCCCACCCCCTCCGAAACCGGCAAATCCGAAGATTCCGACATTACGAAGTCCCAGACAGTCTCCGAGGATAAGAAACTACGAAATAGAAATGCAAAACAAAGCAAGGATAGTCCGACAGAAACGGTCATCGGATTCAAAGAGAAATATATTGATTCCCTGAAATACAAGAGTCCGAACAAACGCTTTCCGCAGGTGGGTATCCACCCCGATTTCGTGAAGGTCATCAAGAGACTGGAAGACGCCAACGGCACATGGGGCTGTAGTGTATCGACTTATATCAACAATGTCCTCGCCGACCATTTCAAGGCGAACGAGGCAATTATCAACGATTTATTAGAAAATTTCTATCGTAATGAATAATCCCCCTTCTACTCCATTTATGGAAAAGGTGTCGGGAGCCGTGTCAGGCGCACTGTCTGACGCTCTCGACCGGCAGTCGCCATCGCTGGCGGCAGCGAAGAAATATCAGGAGCGGTTCCTGTCGAAAAACCGCATCAACTCCAACTGTCGTGTCTATATCTCCGACGAAATGTTCGACCTGCTCAACCGTATGGTTGCAGCGGTCGGCAAGAACCGGGCTTCGGTCGGGAACTATGTCACCGAGATAGTGCGCGAACACGTGGAGCGACACCGCGAGTCAATCAACGCTATCTATTTCACCAATACCCGGCCTCTGTTCTGATGGAAGTATTGCTGATTGTGGCGTTGCTGGCAAGCAACATCTATCTCATCGGGAAAGTGCTGAAGAGACCGGCGGAAAAACATCCGCCAGCTCCGGCCACAAATTCCGAAGAAACACCTTCTCCGGCATCATCGGGACCAGACGACGATTCCCTCGTGGGTCGCAGTCACTATGACATGGACAGGCTCAACGCCCTGATTGATGCAAAAGTCAATTCCAGAGTTGACGAGAAAGTGGATGAAATAGTGACAAGGATAAGAACAGAGCTGACCAGTCCGGAAGATGTAGGTCTTCCGCCTGAAGAGCCGGCACAGCCTGAACAGGAGAAGACTATTCCACAGGAGAGACTCGACGAGGTTTTCACCCACCATACTGTGGGCGAGTCATTCGGCGACGCCCCTGAAATCACGGAACGTCAGACAGGCGGGCAGGACTTCAAGGCACTTGAAAGTGCGGTACGTGTGGCAAAGGATGAGCCCCACACTCCCGAAGAAGCAGCGGCCGCCAAGGAGACGCTCAAAGAGATTCAGGGAACCGTCATCGAAGAACGGCTGTCGCTTGATCCGAAAGTGCGCACGCGTATCCTCTCGATTATCTACGGCGACGAGGATGAGCCGCTTACCAAAGAGGTCATCGCCAAGAAGAAAGTGGTCTATTCCAAGACCATCGACACTGTTGACATTGACCGGATCAATCTCAATATCTTAACTTGATTATTAACGAATCTGAAATGCGTATGAAGAAATTCCTCAATAAGATGTATAACCGTGTTGTTGCGTGGATGAACGCTCCACACATGCGCCGTCCTATGGCGGCAATGCTCCTGCTCACCGCCGCTGTCCAGATGTGGGCCGCAGGTGACGGAATGTCAGGTATCAATCAGGCTACAAGCATGATAAGTGGATATTTTGACCCCGGCACCAAACTCATTTACGCCATCGGTGCTATGGTGGGTCTCATCGGCGGTGTCAAGGTCTATGGCAAGTTCTCGTCAGGCGATCCCGATACAAGTAAAACAGCCGCCTCGTGGTTCGGTGCCTGTATTTTCCTTATCGTCGCCGCTACCATTCTCCGCTCTTTCTTCCTCTAAATGGCTTCGTATTCCATCAATAAGGGTATCGGCCGGACAGTGGAATACAAGGGGTTGAAAGCGCAATATCTTTTCATCTTCGCCGGAGGTCTCATCATTGACTTCGTATTGTTCGTAATCCTTTATATGTGCGGTGCCCCGCAATGGTTCTGCATCGGGTTTGGTGCCGCGAGTGCCTCAATTCTGGTGTGGTACACTTTCCACCTGAATGGGAAATACGGTCAATACGGTCTGATGAAGATCACATCGGTGAAATATCGTCCCCGGTATATCATCAACCGCCTACGGCTTAAACGCTTAATCAGACATTGACAATGAGAAATACACTTAAAGCCACAACACTGGAATCGAAGCTGCCGCTCCTTGCCGTGGAACACGGCTGCATCATATCGAAAGATGCCGACATTACAGTTGCCTTCGAGGTTAGCCTCCCGGAACTGTTCACCGTAACATCGCAGGAATACGAAGCCATGCACGGAGCATGGTGCAAGGCTATCAAAGTGCTTCCGCATTATTCGGTGGCGCACAAGCAGGATTGGTTCGTGTCGGAGAATTATAAGCCGGAGTTGCAAAAAGATAATTTGAGTTTTCTTGACCGCTCCTTCGAGCGTCACTTCAACGAGCGTCCGTATCTGGCGCACAAGTGCTACCTGTTCCTGACAAAGACCACAAAGGAGCGGATGCGCCAGCAATCCAATTTCTCTACCCTCTGCCGTGGGCGTATCACCCCGAAGGAACTCAATCACGAAATGGTTGTCAAGTTCATGGAAAGTGTCGAACAGTTCGAGCGTATCATCAATGACACCGGCTATATCAGGCTGCGCCGTCTTTCTGATGATGAGCTGGTCGGCACTGACAAGGCTTCCGGACTTATTGAGAAGTATATGTCGCTGACAATGGACGATGTAACCTGTCTGGAGGATATAGACCTTGATGCACGTCAAATGCGCATAGGCGACAAGATGCTGTGCCTTCACACTCTGTCAGACACCGATGATCTTCCCTCGAAAGTCAGCACTGATAACCGTTATGAGCGGTTATCGACCGACCGCTCGGATTGTAGATTGAGCTTCGCCTCTCCCGTCGGGTTGCTCTTACCCTGCAACCACATCTATAATCAGTATATCCTGATTGATGACCATGACGAGAATCTGGCGAAGTTCGAGAAAACCGCGAGAAACATGAACTCCCTTTCGCGGTATAGCCGAAGCAATGCTATCAACAAGGAGTGGATTGACCGCTATCTCAATGAGGCACATTCCTACGGACTGACCTCAGTCCGGGCCCACTTCAATGTTATGGCGTGGAGCGATGACACCGAAGAACTGAGGCGCATCAAGAATGATGTCGGGGGCCAGTTGGCAACAATGGGATGTATGCCACGGCACAACACTATTGACTGTCCGACACTGTTCTGGTCGGCAATGCCGGGAAATGAGGCTGATTTTCCTGCTGAGGAAAGTTTCTATACTTTCATCGAGCCTGCCGCCTGTTTCTTTACTGCCGAAACCAATTATCGGAGTAGTCTATCGCCCTTCGGGATAAAGATGGTCGATAGACTGACGGGGAAACCGATACACCTTGATATATCGGACGAACCTATGAAACGTGGAATCACAACCAACCGAAACAAATTCATCCTCGGCCCGTCCGGTAGCGGTAAGTCATTCTTCACCAACCATCTGGTGCGACAGTATTATGAACAAAATACACATATTTTGCTGATTGATACCGGAAACTCTTACGAGGGTCTTTGCAATCTGATTCATAATAAGACGCATGGCGAAGACGGTGTCTATTACACCTACACCGAGGACAGTCCGATTTCGTTCAATCCTTTCTACACCGATGACGGGGTCTTTGATGTGGAGAAGAAGGATTCGATAAAGACCTTGCTGCTGACACTCTGGAAGTCTGAGGATGACAGAGTGACAAAGACAGAATCCGGTGAGCTTGGCTCTGCGCTGTCGATGTTCCTTGGAAAGATGGCTAAGGATAATAACATAGTTCCATGCTTCAACTCATTCTATGAGTTTATGCGTGACGATTACCGTCAGGAAATGGCACTGCGTCCTATCCCCATCTACAAACAGGATTTCGACATTGACAACTTCCTGACCACTCTGCGCCAGTATTACCACGGAGGTCGTTTCGACTTTCTTCTCAACTCCAAAGAGAATATCGACCTGTTGAACAAACGGTTTGTGGTGTTTGAAGTGGATTCAATCAAAGAGAATAAAGAACTTTTCCCGATAGTGACAATCATCATCATGGAGGCTTTCATCAACAAGATGCGACGTCTAAAAGGTATCCGCAAGATGATAATCGTGGAAGAGGCTTGGAAGGCTCTTTCGACCGCCAATATGGCTGAGTATCTGAAATATATGTTCAAGACAGTCCGCAAGTATTTCGGTGAGGCAGTGGTGGTTACGCAGGAGGTTGACGACATCATATCGTCACCGATTGTCAAGGAGACCATCATCAACAACTCAGACTGTAAAATCCTGCTCGACCAGCGCAAGTATATGAACCGCTTCGACCAGATTCAGGAACTGCTCGGTCTGACCGACAAGGAGAAAAGCCAGATACTCAGTATCAATATGGCGAATAATCCCAACCGCCTATATAAAGAGGTGTGGATTGGTCTCGGAGGCACTCAGTCCGCCGTCTATGCCACGGAGGTCAGCAGGGAGGAATATTTCTGCTACACCACCGAGGAGACGGAGAAAATCAGGGTTCTCGAATTGGCTGAAAAACTTGGCGGCGATACCGAAGCCGCCATTAAACGAATTGCTAACGAATAATATATGTTTGAAGATATTTTAGAATTTCTCGAACCCGTGATGAACGTGTTCACAGCGGTTGTAATCTTCAGCCTTGGGATTACAATCTGTATCGGCTGCATAATGCTGGCTTTCAAGGCATGTGGCCGGTTCAATGCCTTTGTCAGAGAGAAGGCTGAAAAGACAATCAATAAGTGGGCCCGTCGCATCGACAATGTTGTTGTGCGTATCGGTGAACGGATCGGTCATTTCGTCAAGGAGGCTATCGAAAAGTCGAAGACCGGGATTCCTGTTGATATGCGGCCCAAAATGGTCGGTGACTGGTTTTGTCACGACGGTGCGGATATGACAATCAGCGAACACGACGGCTTCTACAAGGTAAAATTCTCCGGTGTCGGCATTCCGGCTGAGATTATTCCGCAGGAGTTTTTACTCCGGGATATTCAGGGGTGGCTCCATGACGACAATGTCTATTGCGCCGAGTGTCGGGATGTACTGGCCATGGCAATATCGAATGACGGCAATGAAATATTCGTCGCGGATCTGGGCAGGACATTCTATCGGAAGTGTGATATGACACCTACTGAACGCGAGACTTTTGATGCAAAGGCATTGGATGAATTTCTCAATGCTAATCTGGCAGTCGAAAATAAGGATATTCTGACCGAGGTCCACGAAGTCGTGGAGGAAATCACCCTGTCTGATGATGTTCGCAAAAGAGTCTGCGAACTGGCATTCAAAGATGTGCCGGCCAATGATGTAGGTTTTAACATCAATGTCATCGAGTGAAAGTGCCGCGTGTCTTATGGGTAATAATTGCCGGTCTGTTCATCGGACTGCTTGCCCTGATAACCTTCCCGCTGCTTCTGCTCTATGCCGGAGTAAGAATAATCGGAGGCATGGCCTCCAGAATCTAAATAAATGCGTATGAAAGAATTGAAATTTATCCTCCCTCTCGTTCTGTTTTGCCTGCTCTTCGGAGCTGGCAGGGCAAACGCCCAATGGACGGTGATAGACCCGTCGAACATCGCCCAGTCGATTGTCAACTCTTCAAAATCACTCGTTCAGGAATCAACGACGGCTACAAATATGGTGCGGAATTTTCAGGAGACGGTAAAGATTTACCAGCAGGCGAAGAAATATTACGACGCACTCCAGTCGGTCAACAACCTCGTCCGTGATGCCCGCAAGGTGCAGCAGACAATCCTGATGCTTGGAAACATCTCCGGCTATTACGTCAATAATTTCCAGAAGATGCTGACTGATCCGAATTTCACGTCAAGCGAACTGTCTGCAATTGCATCGGGCTATACCCGGATTCTTGAAGAGGCCGGCGGAGTCCTTAACGACCTGAAACAGGTGGTCAATATCACGACACTCTCGATGACAGACAAAGACCGCATGGATGTTGTGGACGACTGCTACAAGGAGATGAAACGGCTGAAAAGTCTGACGGCGTATTATACCAATAAGAATATCAGCGTGTCATATCTCCGCGCCAAGAAGAAAGCTGATACCCAAAGGGTAATCAATCTTTATGGCGACGGTTCGGAAAAATACTGGTGATGCCTATGCTGTGTGCCATTGATTTTTCCAACCTCCATACCATACTCCGGTCGCTCTACGACGAGATGATGCCGCTTTGTTCCGACATGGCGGGAGTGGCTCAGGGGATTGCCGGATTAGGCGCGCTGTTCTATGTGGCCTACAGGATATGGAGGTCGCTGGCTGCTGCCGAACCGGTGGATGTGTTCCCTCTGCTGCGTCCGTTCGCAATCGGACTGTGCATAATGTTCTTCCCCTCTATCGTTCTCGGAACCATCAACTCTGTCATGTCTCCGATTGTGCAGGGCACAGCCTCGATGCTTGAAGGTCAGACTCTCGATATGCAGAAATATCGGGAGGAGAAAGACAGGCTGGAGTATGAGGCCATGATGAAAGACCCGTCAACAGCTTATCTTGTGGATGACGCTGAGTTTGACCGTCAGATTGACGAGCTTGGAGTTACCGAAATAGGCACCGCAGCCGGAATGTATATCGAGCGCGGAATGTATAAGGTCAAGAAAGCAATCCAAAATTTCTTCCGGGAACTTCTGGAAATGCTCTTTCAGGCGGCGTCTCTGACAATCGACACGATTAGGACTTTCTTTCTCATTGTCCTTGCCATTCTCGGTCCGATTGCCTTTGCCCTGTCGGTATGGGATGGATTCCAGTCAACATTAACCACATGGATTCAACGCTATATCCAGACTTATCTGTGGCTTCCGGTTGCTGATTTGTTCTCCACTATCCTTGCCAAGATTCAGGTGCTGATGCTTCAGAACGACATATCGGAGCTGACCAACAATCCCAATGTAAATATTGATGGCTCAAATATTTGCTACATCATATTTATGGTGATTGGGATTGTCGGCTACTTCACTATACCGACTGTTTCAGGCTGGATTATTCAGGCAGGAGGTGCAGGAAACTATAACCGTGCGGTTAACAACACCACAATGCAGGCCGGCTCTATGGCGGGCAGCATCGCAGGTGGTGTCGCCGGAAATGTCGCCGGCAGGGCAGGCAAACTATTAAAGTAGTATTATGGAATTCAAATCATTAAAGAATATCGAGACCTCTTTCCGTCAGATACGTCTGTTCGGGATTGTGTTCGTGGCGATGTGTGCGGTGGTGGTTTCCGTGGCTCTGATCATGGTTTTCAATTTCGCTGAAAAGCAACGTGAGAAAATCTATGTCCTTGACAATGGCAAGTCCCTGATGCTTGCCTTATCACAGGATATGGAGCAGAACCGCCCCGCCGAGGCCCGCGAGCATGTGCGTCGCTTTCATGAACTGTTCTTCAACCTTTCTCCCGATAAGTCCGCAATCGAGCACAATATAAACCGTGCCCTGATTCTGAGCGACAAATCGGCCTACAACTATTATACCGATTTTTCGGAGAAAGGTTACTATAACCGCATCATTGCGGGGAATATAAACCAAGTGGTGCAGGTTGACAGCGTGGTATGCGATTTCAACAATTACCCCTACACCGCCAAGACCTATGCCAGACAGATGATTATCCGTGAGTCGAATGTTACCCAGCGCACACTGGTGACAACGTGTCGCCTTTCAAACGTGTCGCGCTCTGACGACAATCCCAACGGATTTATCATCGAAGGTTTCAATATCCTTGAGAACAAGGATATAATCACTACTAAACGATAATTATGACGAAAAATAAATCTCCTCTCGCCCGGCTCATTGATTGGGTCTGGCGGGAGCCAAAAGGGAGAGTCTGCGCAAAACTGAAACAGGTCTGCGACGATATGCCCCACAAGCAAAGGCTGATGGTCGTGACCGTACTGCTCTCGGCTTTCGTGCTGATTGCCTTCTTCGTGTTCGGCCACGCCTGCTACAAAATCGGAGCAAAGAACGCCGTCTTCCAATATGAGGTAGAGCATATCCGTGGTATCGACATCCCTGCTTTGGATTCAGTCTCTAAAAAGACCGTCGATTATACAGAAATAAAGATCGACCTCCCCGAACTAAAAGATTCTGCCTATGACGATACAGGAGTGGAAAGCGAAGATTAACTCATACTTCCAGCCCAAGACTACTGCGGAGCGTCAGAAGATGATGAAATATCTCGTGGTATTCCCTGCCGCTATCCTTTCAGGTGTGGTAATTCTGTGGCTGCTGTATTCCAGTCTGAACAAGGAAGATGCCAAGACGGGCAATGCTTTCAACACCGAGATACCGGCCGGCGAAAGCGAGAAAATAGGCACAAAGGTTCAGGAATACGAGGCTGCTGATGCAGCCAAGAAAAAACAGGTACGGATTGATGTTGTCGCGTCACTTGACACAATCGCGACTTCTTCATCTCTCGATACTGTTGCTGAATCATCAGCCATTGAGGGTTCTGTTTCGCAGTACCAGCAGGTACAGGCTTCTATTCAGGATTTCTATGTGCCTGACTATAGCCAGACTGAGCAGGTGGCAGAGTTGCAGGCTCGGATTGAGGAACTGGAGGCTCAGAATGTAATGGTCACGCAACAGGCACAGCAGCCGGACGAGATGGAAATGCTTGAACGTTCATATCAGCTTGCCGCCCAATATATGGGCAACGGCAATGGCGGGAACTATCCGCCTCCCCGGCAATCCGAGGAAAAAGGCAAACGGAATGTGCAGCCGGTGACTCAGGTAAATCGCAGTGTGGTTTCTTCGCTCAGTGCGTCATCTGACCGTGGCTTCAACACCTCTGTCGGAAGGAAAACCTCTGTTGCCAAGAATACTATCGCGGCTGTTGTGGCAAACGACCAGAGTGTGATTAACGGACAGTCGGTTAAACTCCGGCTTACCGAACCGATGTGGGTCGGCAATGCCCTGATACCCCGGAACACTCCTCTTGTCGGAGTGGCGAGATTACAGGGCGAGAGACTGGAGGTTGCCATTACATCAATTGAGGCAAACGGCTCTGTGTATGAGGTGGACTTAACGGTCTATGATTCCGACGGTCTGGAGGGTATCAATATCCCTAATTCTATGGAGTCTGACGCACTGCACGAGATCGGTGCCAATATGGGCTCCACTATGGGCAGTTCTATAAATCTGACCACGAATACCGGTGCGCAGATTGCATCGGATGTCGGTCGAGGACTTATCAACGGTGTCAGTCAGTATCTCAACAAGAAACTGCGTACTGTGAAAGTCCACCTTAAAGCCGGGTATCGGGTGATGATTCACCAACCCGAAGATGTCTAATATAATTTACTAATAATGAAAATAAAGACTATTATACTATCCGCTATTGCCGTTCTCGGCATGGCAACCCCTGTCTTCGCTAAATCGAAGACAACTGTCAATAACACCGATAATAACGTGTCGCCTGACACTGAACAGGTAGCCGAACACGACATGAACGTGTACGGTGAAAACTACACCGACGGCGACAAGTTTGACGGTCTGACCCGCAAGGTCGGCTTCGACCGCATGATTCCGCCTCACGCTCTCGAAGTGTGCTACGAAAAGACTACGCACATCATATTTCCTGCTGAAATCGTGTACGTTGACCTCGGCAATGAGAACCTTGTGGCAGGTCTCGCAGACGGAGCAAAGAACGTACTTCGAGTTAAATCAGCGTTTAAGCGTTTCAAAACTGAAACAAATCTGTCGGTGATTACCGATGATGGCTCTTACTATGTTTTCAACGTCAAATTTGCGAAAGAGCCTCTGCTTCTGAGCATTGAGATGACTGACTTTCTCCATGACGGCGAGGCTGTCAACCGTCCGAACAACGCTCAGGAGATATACCTCGAAAAGTTGGGAGTGAATCACCTATGCTTGTCAAGTTGATTATGAAGTCAATCTACAAGCAGAACAAGCGCGAGATCAAGCATATCGGCTCGAAGCGTTTCGGGGTGCAGTTCCTGTTGAAATCCATCTACACCAACAATGGACTTCTCTATTTCCACACCGAACTGAAAAACACATCTAATATTCCTTTCGATGTCGATTATGTCAGCTTCAAGATTGTGGATAAGAAGGTTATCAAGCGTACCGCAATGCAGGAGCAGGTACTTGAACCACTCCGCGCCCAGAACTATGTGACTGTAGTACACGGAAAATCCTCTGAAAGAACGGTCTTCGCTCTGGAGAAATTCACCATTCCCGACGATAAGCAGCTCGTTATTGAGATTGCCGAGAAAGAAGGCGGCCGCCATCAGTCTTTCTTGGTCGAGAACGAGGATATTGTGAGAGCCAACGTAATTGACGAATTAAGCATACAGTAACTATGAGAAAAGCGATAATGATAATCGCTGCCATGCTCACCCTCTTCGGAGGGCGGGCAATGGCCCAGCGATGCCTCCCCGGAATGTCAGCGGTAGAAATCAAGGCTGACATGACAGACGGCTTTTATACCGGCAACTCCCGCGACTGCGGCTATTCTCTCGGAGTGTTCTATTCAGTTTATAAGGGGAGTGCCAATATTTGGAGCTTCGGCGGCGAGTATCTCCAGACCTATAAGCCCTACGGCGCGAAAGGTCGTATCTCGGTCGCGCAGTTTACAGGCGAGGTCGGCTACAATCTCCATCTGTTGAGCGACTACTCACAGACTTTTCACCTATACGGTGGCGTGTCGGCACTCGGTGGCTACGAAACAGTGAATTGGGGAAAGTCGGTTTTATCCGACGGTTCGACGCTCCATAACGGCGACAACTTCATCTATGGCGGTGCGCTTACATTACAGGCTGATTTCTACCTTTCAGACAAAATCGCCCTGACTGCCAACATCAAAGGAGCGTTTTCACCTTCGGTAGCGATGTGCAGATATTCCATACACAATATGGTGTCGGTGTCAAATTCATAATCGAGTAATGGCTATGAGATACACTGAAAAAGACATCGGCAATATTCCTCTTACAGAATTTATGGCGGCTCTTGGCGAGAAGCCTGTCAAATCCTTCGAGGATATGAAACTTTACTATGCACCGCAACGCGACGACCCTGAGCCGATGTTGGTTGTCAATACCTCCACCAACAAATGGTATGACTATTCCACAGACCAAAGCGGAGACATCATCGACCTTGCCGCCTTGAAAAATGAATCCGACGCTCTATATGGACCCGCGTGACTTCATATTGAAATATATGAATGAGTATGAGCAAGGCAAGAACTTTCGATAATGGCGCGTTGCCCGCACCTCCGACGTTGTAGGCATTGATATAAAGAAGTGAAGCTCATAGACTTTATGAAAGCTCTCGGTCAGGAACACCCGGTTGCTGCCGATGACAACTGAGGATTTACAATGCTCCATACGATGCCAATCTCGGTCCGACAATGGTAATCAACACCGAAACAAATCTCTGGCGAGACACAAAGACCGGTGCATACGGCAGTATCTATGACCTCGCTTATGAACTGACAGGCTCGTGCAATATGTCGGAACTGAACCGATATATAGCCTCAGAAATGGCGGTTTTGGAAAAGTCCAAAGATAAGGAACAGAATACAGAACCGTCCAAGCAAGGAACCTGAACAAACCCCAACGGAAGATTCGCCTATGAACATCGACGACATTAGGAAAATCTCGCTTGTCGAGTCTCTCAATCAGTTGGGATATCAGCCTACCGGACGCGACAGCAAAGTCTGTGGTTTTACGCCCCGTATCGCAGTGAGAGAAAACCGTCGTTCCATGTCAATCCTAACCGTCAGGTTTGGTTTGACTTCGGAACGGGCGCGGGTGGCGACATCTTCTCGCTTGCCGGAGAAATGTCCGGTGAAACGGACTTTTTAAGGCAAGCCGATTACATCGCGGAGAAGATGCGCCTCCCGGTCGCTAAACCTTATAAGCCAACGCCGTTTGTCGAAGAACCGACCTTTGAAAATGTCGAAGTGTCGCGTCTGGAGTCTCACGTGTTGCTGCGCTATCTCGCCGACAGAGGCATACCTAAGGAGATAGCCCAACGATACTGTGTACAGGTTGATTATGAACTGCATGGAAAGCGATATTACGCAGTAGGTTTCCGCAATAATGCCAATGGCTATGAGCTGCGCAATCCTTTCTTCAAAGGCTCGTATCCGCCTAAGCACATCACTATAATTGCCAACGGAAATGCCCGGTGCAACGTGTTTGAAGGCTTCATCGACTTCCTTTCAGCGGAATGCCTCGGCTATAATGATGGTTTCGACACTGTTGTGCTCAACTCTGTTTCCAATCTCCAGAAAGCGATACCTGCCCTCGCGATTACACTGTAATCCAGTGCTATCTTGACAATGACACCGCCGGTCGCGCAGCACTCGCCAGACTCCAAAGGGAGTTCGGTAATAAAGTCACGGACAAGTCAGCACTCTATCCCAACCACAAGGATCTGAACGACTACCTTATGTCGCTCTATCCGAAAAAATCGAATAAAGTAAAACTCTGAATAATATGAATATGATTTTTGATAAAATAGGTGCTATCCGCATCACTCCCGCCCGCTTCTTCGGCTTCTGGGCAACCCTCTTCACTCTCGTCATCGCTCTCACTTCATGCTCCGACGACCTCGACGTGCAGCAGTCCTATCCCTTTACGGTGGAAGTCATGCCATACGGCGACAAAATCACCAAGGGCGAGACTGTCGAGCTGCGCTTCGAGATAAAGCCCGAAGGCAACTACACCAACACCCTCTATACCATCCGCTACTTCCAGTATGACGGCGAAGGCTCGCTCAAACTCGTTGATGGACCTGTGCTGGTCAACAACGACCGTCTTCTGCTCGAAAGCAAGACCTTCCGACTGAATTACACCGCAAAATCAGACCAGCAACATCGCTTTTTAGTGGTGGTCGAGGACAATTTCAATTCGACACCGTGGGAACAGACATTTGAGTTCAACGGTAACGACAGTGGCGACGATGACGGAG